>Ga0209187_1000049_pt1 | contig 276723 bp, 179 predicted proteins | sample BantaG_FD_187430 | JGI IMG/M metagenome (GOLD analysis project Ga0209187, IMG submission 187430) | Marine algal microbial communities from Bantry Bay, Ireland - BantryBay_4 metaG (SPAdes) (version 2) | ecosystem: Host-associated > Algae > Red algae > Unclassified | place: Bantry Bay, Ireland...
TTGAAGATACTTTTTCTTAAGGGTCAGATCATCTCAATCTCATTCGATGGATACACCAACACTGCTCGAACGCTTCATTCAAACTCAAATCCGAATTTGGGATGATTATTTCTTTCCGCGTCCCTAACTGCTGACTCGGGGGTTGGGTGGGTCTCCTCTTCCTTGGGGAGTCGCCTGCGTCGTAACTGTCGCTCAAAAGGATTGAAGTTTTCCAATGGAATCGGATTTTGATTTCCTTCATTCGGCAAGAGAGGCTGTGGAGCTTTCCCGACAACCTCTGGTCCGTTTTCCGGTTTCATCACATCTGCCGGCCAAACCCATGCATCAACCTCAACCGCGCCTTGCCCAAATCGATTCTTACGCCGACCAGAATCTCGAATTTCGAGAATAGAGGCTACCAACCAGCGGCCACCGTCTACTCCATGCTCATACAAGGCGATCCAGACCTTACATCCGGAAAGGTTACAAACCTGCAGGTAGTCCTTGAATGACGCGAATTCCATCCAAAACTCTCGTCGCCCGGTGAGCGCATCTACATCGGTCCGGAGGCGATATTTTATCTCCCAGTACTCCGACACCCCATTTTTAACTGATTGAAAGTCGGGTGCCCTGTAGTGCCGCCCCCCGATGGAGATGAGTGGCGCGATTGTCCGTTGGGTATTGCCGGTCGCCTCATTGAGATGGGTGACTGCGTATTCGTTTGCCTGAAGGTGCGCTGACCATGCAATCTCGCATCTCCTCCACCATTCTACTGTTTCAGATTCCATTGTGCCTTCCTCTAGGCTTCAGATAGGGTTCTGCTCTTGAGTCAGCTTGTGACGATCACGATGCAACCTGTCAGCAGAACCGCCCATACATGTCGGGGGGCGGGTATTGACGTTGTTATTCCATTTATTAAAAACTGCTCTTGCAGGGGCCGATTGCATATGGACTCTGCCTTACCCGAGCGCGCTGGTGGTGGCGAGACGCAACTTGAAGTGCTGTTGGCGTTGTAGGCAACTTGCTTGGCGCGTTGAACGCGGCGAGTTGGCTTGAGTTGCTGATCCAACTTAACCCGATGTACGCCAGCGGAGAAGGCGTTCCAAAGGATAATAATGAATCGGTGTTGAACGAGATCGGCGACCCGAATGAATTGGGGGTCTTCTGTCCGGGATGAATCCTATTTAGTAGACGCGCCAAGCGAGCAGTTGAAGCGGCTGGGGCGGCACCCTCGGTTTTGGACAAGCGCATGGAGCCGGTGCCGGGTGAAATCCCCTGCTGCACCATGCACCTTGCCAAAGGCCTAGAGTTCAAAGCGGTGGTCGTGATGGCGTGTGACGACGAGGGATACCGCTCCAATCCCGGGTGGAGGACGTCCGCGAGGAAGCGGAACTGGAAGAGGTTTACGTGACGGAGAGACACCTTCTTTACGTCGCGTGCACAAGGGCGCGAGAGCATCTCCTTATATCGGGCATCCGTCCCGGTTCCGAGGCTCTGTGGGAATAGTGGCTGCTCCTACATTTGATTTGGATTGCTGCTAGTCAGGCCTCGAGCGCAGTTCAATGACATCTTGCATGAAACTCTCATGGAGAAACTCCGGATTGTATAACCGTTCAAGATTTTCCTCCCTCGAATAGTATTGGTGCCTGGCCGTCAAAACCTCCAGATCGGTGGCGCCCATCCAAGCGGGGTGAATTCTGACACCTCTCTCGGCTTTCTTTTCGAAAAATTTTTCTCGGATCAAATTACCGTTGCGAAAGCGAAACATTTTCTTCCACTTGCGTGTCTCCTTTGCGCTGTCTCTGCCGTAACGCCGGTCGAGAACTTTGGTCATGGGCAGAAACGCACCCTCACTGTTAATAAAATCCTGAAGAACAGGGATCATGCTTTTCGGAATTTTATATGGAGCATCTGGATCACCAAACGCCCATAGCAGATTTCCTTCCAGCCACAATTTGCACCGCGCTGGAGAAATCGGGAGAAATGGGACATCTAAACTTTCGATGAACTCCCGATGCACGTACGCTGGTCGCTGCTTGCCGAAAATCGTCACGAAGGAGAATTGACTCCGCTTCCCATAAATAAATTCACGCACAGGTCTAGGCTCCCCGTTGAAGAGTTGAGGGTCTTGCTCGACTTCACGCAGGAAATTTTCATTTAGAACAAGAGGCGTAACCCGAGGTCTTGAAGCCAGAAAATGAAGCGTGATGATTTCGGGCTGCTCCCCACGAGTCAATTGCCCGGCGAATTCACGACTAGCGAAATGCTTCAAGGTCAGCCTCAAGCTCAAATCGTGATCTCGTGTAATTCCACAACCAGCCATTCGCGAGAGACGAGTACTGTCATTTGAGCATAACGTATATTCCATCAACACCTCCGCACCATCTGCGCATGGCTTGACATTGATCGCCGGCCGGGAACCTTCATCCAAAAGGCGCTTTAGTTTTGGGTCCGACATGGCCACCGCATCCATAAGAGACTTCGACTTGAAACAATATTTGCCCGAATCGAAACAGTGCTTGCCTGTATCGTAAGGCACGAGGGTCGCCAATTGGAATTCAAGGGAATCTTTTTGTCCGAGAAGAATCTTCATTTCGTGTCTCCAATTTCAGGAAGGCGCTCAACGGCTGCCCTGACTGCTGCCGAATCGATATGAGTATAGCCCTTTGATATCGCTGCGGAGTCATGGCCAACGATCTCCTGAGTGATTTGGCCGGAGACTCCGGCGGATTTCAGCAAACTGGTGAGTGTGTGGCGATAGCTGTGGAAGCTGACGGGGCTGGCCTTTCTTTTTCCACCCCTACCCTCTGCTGTTTTGCGGTTGCTTCGTTCTGCAACGACACCGGCCTTGGCCATCAAGCGGCGGAATTCGTTGGAGACACCACCTGACCCGTGCCGTTCATAGCGACGGTGTAAATCGGGCATGATCGGTCCGGAGGCGGCATCGGAAAAGATCGATTCGAGATGTGCGGCGAGCGCCGGCGCGAGCGGGATGGCCTGCTTCCGGGCGGTCTTCATGGTCGTGAAGGATATTTCGCCGGCTTCGAACGAAATGTGCTGCCAATGAAGTCGGCAAAGATCTCCCATCCGTTGGCCGGTGTAGAAACCAAGGAGGACCAGGGTTTTCCATTCGCCTTCGGCCTTGGACAGGATGGCCCTTGCTTCATCAAGGGTGAATGGCCTGCGCTGACCGCTGGCCGACGCCGAAGTCTTCAACGGCTTAACAAGGGACGCTGGATTCGTATCGATTAGTTCGTCTCTGACGGCCTCCTGCAATGCGCTACGGAGAATTTTAAGTCGGTGGTTTGCGGTGGCTACGCTCTTCTCTTTTGCAAGATCCGAAAGCCATCTTGATACATCAGATTTCCGGAGTGAGAGTATCGAAAGTTTCGCCTTTCCGTCGAGATGTTCAAGAAACGACTCGGCGACCCGCTGGTAGGTTTTGGCGGAGCTTGCAGCGACCTCGCCTGATTTCTGCGCGACCCAGCGGTCGAAGAACGATCGAACGGAATCTTGGGCAGCCTCCTCGCCGTTGGCACGTTCCCAAGCATCAACCAGATTCTTGCGCACAGCGCCGATGGTGAGCACGGCGCTCCTCTCGGCGTCCTCCCACTGTTGGGCAATACGCTGTGCGTCCCGCCGGTTCTTGGTTTTGGTGCTGCGATTGGTTCGCCTGCCGTCACGCAATGTGTAGCAAGCGATCCAGTACGGGGACTTGGATGATCTTCGAAGTGATGCCATGAGCTTAAAAAGTTACAACGAGAGTTACAACATCTTGTACGTCCGTACAGGCACGAATGTGTCATAAAACACTATTTTTATAGAGTATAAAGTAGGGGGATTGGAACCGGGGGTTCGAATCCCTCACTCTCCGCCATTCTATTCCCCGCCCGTCGCGTCTCTCGCTTCCGTCTGCTTGATCTTCGGTGCAACCGGCGGTTGGGCTGCACCTCCGAACAGATTAGTTGGATCCGGTTCTGAACTCGGTTTGAACATCTCAGATTTTAATGGGAGGGGCAGGAGCCGAACCCGGTCTTGTGCCTTCAAATCCTTGTTCAAAAACCAGTCGCGTTTGTCGCCCAGCACATCGTTGAGGACAAGCGAGCCGATCCACACGTCCTTGCCTTTCGACCACACTGACAACTGCACGTATCTCCCGCCAGGCAATCGGTGGTATTCGAACCGCCCCCTCGCGCCATTTTGCGATTCGGGTTCGACCCCGCACGGAGCCTGGGTATTCATTCCGCCACTATCGTGAAGGCTGCGCAGCGCTTTGGCGTAGGCCTGTCCCTTAAACAGCGAGTCATCGGGCAAAGCCGCAAGCGGACTCGGCTTGAACGGGACGAAAGGCAAGACCCGTAACGATTCTGGCAGAATCTGTCCTCCGCTTGCGTTCGTGGTCCAATCCTCCAGCGAGGTCCAGGCGTTGGTCGAGAACCGCAAGTGGCTCGCCACTTGTTCTGGCGAATAACCCACCTCCAGCCATTGCTCATTAGGTACCGTCAGATGATACAGCGCCACGGGCATGGTTCGAACCCGTGCGAGAGCCAGCGAACGCGCCGGCATGAGTTGGGCGCAATTTGCATAGAGCCTCGCCTCGGCTTCGGCCTGCGGCATGCCGATGGAAATCCGATCTTGTACTTTTCCTTTGCTGGCGAACGGCGATGTACCTCCAAAAAACGAAGGGTCCGGTCTGCCTTCTTCTTGTGCTAGCGCCAAGTTTGGCAGGAGGCAGGTGCAAACAAGCCCGATCAATAAGGTCAACGGAACGGAGTCCATCGTTCCTTTAACGGAGTGCTTCCAGCGCTTCCCGGCTGGCGTTCTCCGCTTGGCGTACGGCTTCGCGCGCCTGTTCGAGCGCTTTCAAGGAGGCCTCAAGTTGGGCGCGAATCGCAGATAAATCATCGCCGGCTAGCGTGGCGTTTCCGCCGTTCTCGGACGCGGCTCCGGCCACGGCACCGCTGGCAGCAGCGGCGGGCTTGCCTTCCTTGGCGGCGGTGAGCTTCTGGTTCTGGGTGTTCGCCATCTTGCTGAAGTTGAGTGGACTGAGCAGGTCGAGAATGACTGAGGACGGGATCGCGTAGGTTTCGATCCGGCCAGCGCGGGCGATGTTCATGCCGATGATATGACCGCGCAGGTCGGCGACGGGGCCGCCCATTTGGTTGGGTTCGACTGGCAGGTCGGTCTGGAACACTTTGGGGAAGCCGCTGCGCACTTCGCTAGTCGCGCCGCTCATTTTGTTCATGCGTTCGAGGTCGGGCGCCATCTTGCTTTCTTGGACGTTGCGCGAACCGAGTTCGACGTCGAGGGACTTGGTGTCGTCGCCGCGCTTGAGCTGAATCTTCACGTTGTCGCCCGGCTCGTGGCGTTCAATCTCGGCGATGAAGGCGGCGGTTGAGTCCGGCTTTTTACCGTTCAATTTCAGAATCCGGTCGTCTTCGAGCAAGCCTCCTTTGTCGGCGGCGGAGTCGGGCAGGACCTGGGTGACGATGACGTCCTCGTCGTCCATCGCGAGTCCGATGCCGAGGAAAGGCAGACCGGTGTTGGACAAGCTGCGCGGGGCGACGGCGACCAATCCGACACCGATGGGTTCGCTGCTGTTGTAGTTTGGCGAGGCGATGAAGGTGCCGACCGGCGGCAGTTTTTTGGTCGTCCATTGAACCGGAACGAGGTCCTTAGCATCGACGAACACCAGCGCGAGATCATGCTTCTCCCAGGTCTTCACCACCGTGGCAGGATAGCTATTGCTTTGGATGTTGGCCGTTAGATTGGTGGCGTCTTTGAGTTCGCTGGCTTTGGACAAAAGGAAGCCGCGGGCGTCGACGACGATGCCGTGGCAGTAGAGGTTTTCGCCATCCTCATCGACCTCGCCTTCGAACAATCCAGCGGTGCTTTCATAGGCCCGAATGACGGCCGGGCGGTGCCCTTCGAGCAGTTCGTCAAACTGATCGCGCAAAGCATTGCGGATGCGCTTTTCCTCTGCAGTCACCGGCGGGCTGCCCATCATCTGACTGACCATGTCGTTGAGATCTTCATCTTTCAGCTTGGCCACCTCATCTTTGTCGGCACCGAACTTGATCATCATCGCACGTAAGTCCGACCATTCAACAGACTCCGTCTCAATCTTGTCCATCAGTTCCTTGCCGAACGCTTCGACCCGTAGCCCCTTGGGCACCTCGAGGCCTGCTAGCGCCTCTTTGCTGAACGGTGCGGCTCGACGGATTCCGAGGCCTTGCATCAGCAAGCCCATGACGCCGTGATCGTCGAGGTCGTCGATCTCTTTGGGATCAACACCAAACTCCTTAAACAATTTGCGCATGCCGTCTGGCGTCATGTCGAGTTCACCGTTGGCAGCCGCGGCTTTTTCTTGGAGAAACTGCTGCAGTTTGTCCGGCTTGATATCGGCTGGCGCGATTTGCGCCATAGCCGAACCGGCGAACAGGAGGAGGGCGAGAACGGAGAGGAAAGAGAGGTGTTTCATGTGCGGGCCTAAAAACGGGAAAGAGAAAATATGGAGATTGAAGCGGGTTACTTTTCGCCCAGCGTGAGGGTGAGCATGTCTTCCTCGCCGTCTCGGTAGAAGTGGATTTCGATTTTGTCACCGGCTCGTTGGCCGCGCAACAGGGTCGCAATGTCGGACGGTCCGCCAATGTCCTTGCCCTCGATTTCGTAGATCACATCGTCGGCTTTGAGCTTTGCCTTCTCGGCGGGTCCATCTTTGACGACACGCGAGATGCGAGCGCCCTTGTCGGTGGTGCGGAAGGCTGCACCGAAGTACGCCGGCTTGCCGGGTTTTTCAGCGACGCCATCTTCGGGGTCCTCCGGCGGGTTGGGTGCTTTAGGGCCGGGGAATCGAATGAGTTTAGTCAGACTTTTCCCGTCCCGTTTCACTTCGAACTCGACCTCTTGGCCGCGTTTGAATTGTTTGGCGAGCGCCACCAACGCGGACTTGTTTCGGAGTCGCTTGCCATCTACGGCCACGATGATGTCTCCATCTTCTACGCCGGCTTGTTCCATCACCGAACCCGAGTGTACTTTAGCGATGGTCAAAGAATCACCCGGCTCGAGCTTCATACCAAGACGCGGTGGACCTGAATCTTGGCCGCCCTGCGAGAGGCGCATTCCAGAGGCGGTGCCCCACTTGTCGCCTGTTAAGAAACGGTCCCAATCCTCCTGAACGATGTGGACCGGCGCATGGTTGTTCTGGCCGAGGCCGGCGCCGATGGAAGAGTGAATGCCGATCAGATTTCCGTCGAGATCGAACAGCGGCCCGCCGGAGTCGCCGCCGATGACCACGCAGTCGGTGACGATGAACTTGTTGGAGTTGCTGTTGTAAGCACGACCGATGCGCACCGGCGGGGGGCGGCGAATGTTGAAGCCGCCGGGATGGCCCATGGCGATGTAGAAGTCGGCGACATCCCAGTCCGAGGAATCACCGATCTCGACGAAGGGCCACTCCTGCGCTTCCTCGTCCTCGCCGACCGTGATCTGCACCATGGCGACATCGCGTTCGTAGTTGCAGCCGAGCACTTTGCCGGAAACGGTGCGACCGTCTACCAACTGGACGATAACATTCTCCGCTTTGCCGACCACGTGCGCGGCGGTGAGAATCAGACCGTCTTTGCTGACAATGGTGCCCGAACCCGAGGCGGAGCCGCCGTTCTGGATGCTTTGCAAACAGACCACCGAGTCGAGCACCGTGGCGTAGGTATTGACCACGCGCTTCTCCATCGAGAGCATTTTTTTGTGCGCGGGACTGTCGGTTTTGATCTGCCCGAAACCGACGAGGGGAACCAAAGCTGTGAGAGTGAAAAGAGGAACGAGGAAAGCGGGTTTGAAGATGTTCATACGTGGCTAGGTTCTTAGGAGAGCGTGCTGCGAAACACAATGTTCAGATGTCGTCAAAATGGTCGGTCGAGCGGAGCAAGCCTTGCAAACCGCTGTGTAAGAAACGTGTGAAACTTGCCTACCAGAGAGACGGGGCAAAGCTTGTTCCTCGTTCAAAAAACGGCATAATTATCTCTGTGATCAATAGCGCAACAAGCCATTCGAGTGAAACGCCTTCCCCTGCCCCGCATGTCGCACGCCGGTTGTCGAGACGCGCGGTTTTGCGCGGGACCGGCGTCACCTTGGCTCTGCCGTTTTTGGAGGCGATGATCCCGGCGGGCGCGGCGGCGCAGGCGGCGGGTCCGGTGATTCCGAAACGGATGGGGCTGTTCTACTTTGGCACCGGCATGAACATGCGCGCGTTCGAACCAGCGGACACTGGCGTGGACTATGTCCTGTCCCCCACCCTCAACGTGCTCGAACGCCACAAGTCCGACTTCACCGTGTTCTCCGGCACCTACCTCGAACACGGCGGCGGGCACAACGGCGACTACACCTTCTCGACCGGCGTGAAGGCTCGCGACGGCGGCGCGATCAACAACAAGATTTCGATGGACCAAGTCGCCGCCGGCGTGCTCGGCCGCGACACGCGTTTCCCGAGCATGCAGATGTGCCTGGCGCGCGGGACCGGGTTCGGCGGCAACATGCGCACCCTCTCCTGGAACGCCAACGGCGTGCCGCTCGCGTCCGAGAACGACCCGCACATCTTGTTCAACCGGTTGTTCCGGGTGGACTCCGCCGAGGAGCGCGAGGTCCGGCAAAAAGGCTTTCGCCGGCGCGGCAGCATTCTCGACGTGGTGATGGCCGATGCCAAACGCATGGGTTCGACGGTGAGCAAGGCCGACGGCGAAAAGCTCGACGAATATTTTCAAAGCATCCGCGAAGTGGAAAAGCAGCTCGAACGCGACCGCGCTTGGAGCGTGAAACCGAAGCCGAGCGTGAACACCGCTGGCATGCCCGACTTCTCTGAAAGCTACACGCCGCGCATGCCTGCCGGGGAGTTCTCGTATGACCACTACGCGAAGATGATGTACGATCTGATCGCGCTCGCGTTCGAGACGGACAGCACGCGGGTGGTCAGCTACGTGGTCCGTCAGGAAAGCGCCGGCGGCACCTTTCCCGAGTTCGGGGTGAGCAAAGGTTTCCACGAGCTCACTCACCATGGCAACGATCCGAAGAACCTCGCCGAACTCGCGCTGGTCGACCGGATCTACATGAAGCAGTGGGCGTATTTCATCGACCGCCTCAAGCAGTTCAAGCAGCCGGATGGCAGCACCCTGCTTGACCACAGCTTGCTCGGGTTCTCCAGCGGCATGGGCATCGGCCATTCCAAAGACCGTTTGCCCACCTGCCTGTTCGGCGGCAAGAAGTTGGGGGTGGCGCATCAAGGGCACATGCAGCTTCCCGAATTTACGCCGCTCTCCAGTATATGGCACACCATGCTCAACCGACTGGATGTCGGCGTCGGCAATGAGTTCCAAGATAGTTCCGGTGTGATTAAAAAGCTGCTGGCCTGAAGCGGACGAGAGCATCGAGGAAACGCGGGACCCATTCCGACCGGAACAACGCTCCGTCGCTCGGCGGCGGGGCTCTAGGTGTCAGGGAAGTTGACCGGTTCCCGGATTCAGATTTTTAATGAACAACCTCGTTTCTTTGCCCGGTTCGCCCCGTTCTATAAATATTTTATTTATGGATACGCTTGATCTCAAACAAATGGGATGAACCCCGAACCAACGTCTGTTCCCATCTCGGTCGTCCTCAATCGCACCGGCTCGGGTGGCCCCTCGCCCTCCAGTTTTTTGATTTCGAACGATCCAGAAATATAAAATTGACGCTGCACTACTTCTTTGCGCATTTTTTTGAGACAGAGGAATGGGGACAGGGGAATGGCCATGTCGTTGGTCATGCGCATTGTTGATGGTGATGCGAAACACCGCGTACGGCGCGTACGGGGGCAGGGCCACACCCAGCTACGGCAGATCAAGAACAACCAACGTGTCCACCAACGACACGACCATTCCTCTGTCCCCATTCCCTTGTCCACAGAAGCCCCGCCGCGAAACGCGGAACCTCGGGGCGTTGAAGTCATCTCGTGTTCTGTATTTTTTTTATTTATGGACACGTTTGATCCCAAAGGAATGGGCTAAACCCCGAACCAACGTCCGCTACCATCTCGGTCGTCCTCAATCGCACCGGCTCGGGTGGCCCCTCGCCCTCCAGTTTTTTGATTTCGAACGATCCAGAAATAATAAATTGACGCTGCACTAGCGCCGGAGGCGACTAAGTTTGAAAAGTCCCGCAAGGTGGGATGGCAGCAACAGGTCAGCAGTTGATGTATTACTCTTCGCTGCCGTTCTCGAACTCATCCTCATCCTCATCTTCGTCATCGTCATCCTCTTCCTCGGGCCGTACGGTGGTGAACAGTTCGTGGAGCGACTCGTCGGAGTCGGCGGCGAGAATGCGGGCGCGTTCCTCTTCGTGGACGAGGATTCGGTTGACGTCGCCGAGAAATTGGATGTGCGGACCGGCACGGTTGGCGGGCGAAAGGGTGAGCACGAAAATGTTGGACGGCTTTTTGTCCATCGCCTCGAATTCGATCCCCCCTGGAGCGAGGCCGACGGCGGCGACGAGCGTTTCGACCTCGTCGCTTTTGGCGTGCGGGATGGCGATGCCGTCGCGCATGCCGGTGGTCATCTTTTTCTCGCGTTCCAGAACGGCTCTGAGGGCCAGCTTCGGGTTGCCGATTTTTCCGGCATCGTCGAGAATATGAATGAGTTCTTCGATGACACCGAGTTTGGTGGTGGCGGTCAGCTTGTGGCGGACGCACTCGGGGGAAATGGCTTTGCTTAAGTTCATGGGGTCTTGCTGGGGACGAGGATGCCGGCTGGCACCTCTGAACGTTCCACGACGGTTCCGTTGGCGAGGAGGATGTTATAGCGCCCGAAGTGCGGGGCTTTGGCGGTGGCGCTGAGCGCGGAGATTTCTATTAGCATCCAAGTGTGGTCTTGTACGTCCTTTAAGGGAATGCCGTTCAATTCCACGTTCCAGAGATAGGTCAAGCCTTGTCCCTCACGGATTGATGCGGGCGAACGCGGACATTGGCAATCGGCCTCGCGAATACCGTAATCACGTAGGGCGACGAGGAGGCTGTCCTGATCATTCCGGGTGTTGGTCGGATAAAAATCGAGACGCGGTAGACTACCGTTTTCCTGGTTCGAACGCACCAGAGCCTGATAGATCTCTTCCAGATGCTCGCGGCAAATCCGGCGGTCGCGCAGGTTGCCGTTCACGCGCAGGGTGACGATCGTAAGTGCGCACACGAGTAACAGCACGCCGATCCATGGCAGCCACACAAGTCGCGAGAGGGCGCGCGAGGCAGGCGTTTCGAGCGGCGCATTCATCGTTGTTTCACCATTTTTCGCGCCAAGGGAGCCGGCCAATCGAAGGTGTTTCCGGGCGGGGTGAACTCCAGTACATAACTCAGGGCCACGGCGCGCTGGTTGGCGGACAGTCCGGGGCGCAGCGCCTGCACCATCCAACCATCGTTTTGCTGGTTCCGTGGCAAGGCGCCCAACTGTGACGCGAAGTCATCCGGGGTGCCCTCGAGGACAGACGGGAGGAGTTGCAACAGCTGCGAGTCTTGCACCCGCGATCGGTTTTTCTCGAACCACGCCGCGGCGCTTTCCGGATCCTCTTGGTGAAGATGCAACACCACCAGCTCGAACAAGGCCTGGCTGGCCACCGCCGGCGAGGCCTTGGCCTCCTCGAGAATTCGGTTGTACAATTGTTCGGCGCGTTCGAGGTCGGTCAGGGTGCCAATTAGCTGACGGCAACGCGCCTCTTCGAGTTGCGCGATCATGCTATTGTGCTGTTTGCCTTCGAAGGTCGAACAGGCGGCGGCGTAACGGTAGTGCTCGGCCGCATTCTGAAAGCGTCCGGCAACGAACTCTTTCATGCCCGCCTGCATGGTGGTGCGTACCGGCGCCGGTCCCGTGCTGCGCTCGCTGATGCTGAGTTCGGCGTTGCGCTGCCAGGCGAGATGCAGAAGTTGCTGTTCGCTCACCCGAGTGAACCGAGACTCCATCAAGGCGTAGCCAGCGGCTGCCGCGCTACACAGCAGGCCGATGGTGATAAAGAGGGCTTTGTAACGGCGGATGAAGCGGGCCATCATGCCGAACGGAGAGTTGTAGAGACGGGCTAGTGGCCGCTTGTCGTAAATCGATTCGAGGTCGCGGGCAAAGCTGCGGGCATTTGGGTAACGGTCAGCGGGGTTGGCCGCGAGGGCGCGCATCAACACGTAGTCCAGATCGCGCGAGATACTCGCGTCACGCTTTCTCGCGCGGACCAGCTTCTGCAGTTTGACCGCGTCGAGCACATCGGTGGTGTTGTAGCCAGCCGGTAGATCGTAAGGCAGATCACCGGTGAGGGCTTGGTACAGAACGACGCCGAGCGCGTAGACATCAGACTGCGGCGTGGCCGCTTCCGAACGCGCCTGTTCGGGGGCCATGTACATGGGCGTGCCGGTGAGTGCGCCGGCGGCGGTGAAGTCTGGCCAGTCCTGCAGATCGGCGACCCCGAAGTCGGCCAGCAGTGGCTCACCGAACTCATCGACCAGCACATTGTCCGGTTTGACGTCGCGATGCACGACGCCGTGTTCGTGTGCGTACTGAAGAGCGGTGGCGAGTTTGATCGTGGTGTGCAGCGCTTGTTTCGCGGGCAGTCCGACCTCCATTAAGTCTTTCAGAGTACGGCTTTTTTCGATCCGCTCCATCGCCATGTAATGGTAGAGGCCTTCGCGACCGCTGGTGTACACGGTGAGAATGTAGGGATGCCGGCGCAGCATCTTGGTCGCCTCGGCCTCGCGGCGGAAGCGTTCACCCATGAGGGTCGAATTACCCAGACCCTCGCGGTACATTTTCAGGGCGACTTCGTGACCGGTATTGTCCCGGGCGAGATAGACGGTGCCCATCGCGCCTTGTCCGAGCGTGCCAATGACTTCGTATTCGCCGACCCGAAAGCCAGAGGCGATCTCCGGAACGAGGTCCGGGATAACGACGGTTTGGTCGCCGCTGAACGTTGATTTACCAGAGTCGTTCATAGGCTGGTTCCGGCGCGTGCCGGAGGCGGAGCATGTTATTCCACCGCAAGCGTGGCACTTCTAATTTCCAGACGCTCTTTCGGAACACCACGGCTACTGCCCTGCTCTTCGATGAGCTTGAGAATATCCAGACCGGCAACGACTTGGCCGAACACGGTATGTTTGTTGTCGAGCCAAGCAGTGGGGCCAAAGGTGAGGAAGAACTGGCTGCCCTCTGTGTTGACGCCGGACTCGCCACCAGTGGCGGTTCTGTAACGGGCGGCGGAAAGCACTCCAGCCTTGTCGTGCTTGGTTCCGCTGTATTCACGACCGGCTTCGATTTCTTTACCATCCTCGGTGATCATCTTGGGCTGCCAATCGCCATCGAACTCGCTACGGATCAAGTAGCCAGGATTGCCGGTGCCAGCCCGCGCTTGGTCGATGGCGCTAAACGGACATCCACTCTTGGCGAGGAAGCCGGGGACCACTTCGTGGAACGTGAGACCATCGAAGAATTCCGCCTGCGTGAGGTACATGAAATTAGACACGTGATGCGGTGCGGCCTTGTGGTTGAACTCGATGCGGATTTCGCCGACGGTGGTGTCGAGGATCCAAAAGTATTTGCGTCCTTTGGCGAAGGTGAGCGGCTTGTAGATCGGCATGCGCGTGCGCCAGAGTTTGTTTTCTTTGTTGAACTTGCCGGCCTCATCGAGGGCGAAAACATACTCGCGGACGGTGGGGAGCGCGGTGTCTTCCTCGGCCGGTTCGGTGGGGACCACCGGTTCGGGTTCGGGATTGGCGTCGAACATCTTACCGGTGCTGGCGTTGACGAAGGAGATGAGTTCGACGTCAAAGGTCAGGTTGCCGCCGGGAGGAGGTGCGCCACCACCGGGACGAGGAGCCGGATTGTCACCGTAGGCCATCGCGGAAGGAATCCAGAAACGGCGTTTTTCACCGGGCACCATGAGTTGGAGGCCTTCGGTCCAGCCTCTGATGACGCGGTTGAGTGCAAAGGTCGTGGGGGTGCCGCGTTGCACGGAGCTGTCGAACAGTTTGCCGTCCGTGGTCCAGCCGGAGTAATGGACGGTGCAACTGTCGGTCGGGCCTGGGTTCTTGGTGCCGGTGCCGACCGTGAGTACTTTGCTGGCAAGACCACTGGAAGTCTTCAGGGCGTCGGCCGGTGCGGCGGCAACGTCGGAGGGCGCGTCGAGGTTTGGCTTGGGTGCCGGCACAACCGGGGACGCCGGGATCGTGGGCGTGGTGCCTGGGGTAACGGTGATGCCAGAATTCGTTGACGTTCCAGTCGATCCGGGTGGCGGAACGGTGAGCGTCGTGCCGGACCCGGCCGCAGGCGTCACGGCAGGAGCCGTACCCGTTTTCGGCACTTGGATTTGAATCGGGTTCACCCGCGGTGCGCCCGGAACGGGAACCTCGGGGGATTTGATCGTCGGAACGGGAACCGCCGGCACGTTGATGGTCGGTGCGGGTTTCACTGGAACCGGCTGAGCCGCCGGGACCGGGACCGGCGGTGCGGCGGCAGGAATGGGAATCGGCTGGGCAGCTGGAACGGGCACTGGTCTCGCGGCAGGAACCGGTACTGGTTGTGCCGCAGGAACCGGCACTGGTTGTGCGGCAGGGACCGGCACTGGTTGTGCCGCAGCAGGAATCGGGATCGGTGGGGCCGCTGGGACCGGCACCGCTTGGGCTGCTGGAATCGCCGGGATGGCAGGCGCAGGGATCGCTGGAACCGCAGGGGTTTCGCCCTGAGCGAGTACAAAAGCGGGAAGGGAGGAGATCAGGCTGAGGAGAACCAGTTTTTTCAAAGGGAGTTCCTTTCGAGGTTTTAAAAGACGGTTTCCAAACAGGATACATGCGGTGGGGGCAAGTTCAATGTTCAGATGGAAATTGGATTAGCGGGGCTTCCAAAATGTCCAAGCGGGCGCATTTTTCAAGGAGAGGACGAAAAAATCCCTACCGACAGATCATTCCACGGTGGCGATATCTTCGCTTAAACACCCACCGGAAAGCGCTCCAGCGAACGCCGCAGCTGCTCGTAGAGTGCCTTCGTCCATGGCAGCTCTTTCAACGCTGGCACCTCGGAGGAACTCGGCGGGGGATGCAAACGCAAGTCGCGCGGCGCGATCAGCACTTCGACCGTCTCTTTGCCGTTCGCCGCGACAATCGCGAACAACTCCTCGATCGCTGGATCGCCGATCGGAATGCAGCCGATGGTCACGTCTTTGCCGTGAATGAAAATATCGCCGCCGAGATTGGTCCGACCCGCCGCCGCTGCTTGTTGGCGATCGAAGGCGTTTGGATAATCGACTTTCATCGACAGGTGGTAGCTGCTGTTGGGATTGAGATACTCGATGCGGTACAGCCCTTCTGGGATCTGCCGATCGCCCTCGCGCAGCTTGGGTCCGAGCGTGCCGGAGGTCGCGGTGAACGGCCAGCGCCGAACCCGCGTCCATGTGTCGTCCGCAGACTTCCAGAGTTCGAGTCGCTGTTCCTGTTTGAACGCGAGCAACGCCAAGGGCGAACCGTCCGCGATCTCTGCCGTCGCCGCCGTCGCCGTATCCGCGATCACGTCGTTGACCGTTCGGTTTCCCGGTTTGAGACGTCCGAGAATGGGATGACGAAATCGGTACACCAACGCGGCAAACAGAGCCGCCAACGCGAACACCAAATAAACCAGAGAACGTCGTTTCATGAAAACCAAATGATTAGGCGAGGATCTCACGGATCACGTGTCCGTAATCCCGATCAAGCCGTTTGAACCCAGGCACTTCAAGGCGACGCGGATCGAGCCCGAGCAGGTGGTTGATGGTGGCGTGAATGTCGGTAACGTAGTGGGGATGTTCAACGGCGTGGAAGCCGAGTTCGTCGGTGCTGCCGTGGGCGATGCCACCTTTGATCCCGCCGCCAGCCATCCAGACGCTGAAGCCGAACGGATGATGGTCGCGTCCGTCCGCGCCTTGCGAACCGGGGGTGCGGCCGAACTCGGTGGCGAAGACCACAATGGTATCCTCCAGCAAGCCGCGCTGCTTTAAATCCTTGAGCAGCCCGGCGGTCGGCTGGTCGACCTGCTTGGACAGCTTGGTGTGACCCTTGCGCAAGCCGCCATGGTTGTCCCAAGCACCGGCCGCGCCATTGCCGTGCATGATTTGGATAAAGCGAACGCCGCGTTCGACAAAACGGCGGGCGGCGAGCAGCTGTTGTCCGAAGTCCTTGGTCTCCGCTTGATCGAGTCCATAAAGCCGGCGGGTCTCTTCGGACTCGCGTTCCAGTTGGAGCACTTCTGGCACCGCCATCTGCATCCGGTACGCAAGTTCGTAGGACTTGATGCGCGCCTCGAGTGCCGCGTCGTGCGGATGTTGCAACGCGGCCAAGCGGTTGAGTTTGTTGGTCAGGTTCAGGCCGGCCCGCTGTTCGGCGGCACTGATGTCGCCCTCCGGTTTGGCGAAGTCGAGCGGGCGGGTCGGATCAATGCGCAAGTTGACCGCGTCGAACGCGGGACCGAGATAGTGGCCGTCGCGCTTGTCGAAAAAGCGCGGACCGATGTTGATAAACTGCGGCAGGTTCTCGTTCAGCGTGCCCAAACCGTAATTCACCCAAGCGCCGATCGTCGGCACGCGCGGATCGAGCATGTGCCGCCCCGAATGAAACTGCACCTGTGCGCCGTGGTTGTTGTCGGTGGTCCACATCGAACGAACGAAGGCGATGTCGTCGGCGCAGGAACCGATATGCGGGAACCAATCGGACACCTCGATGCCGGACTGGCCGTACCGTTTGAAGCCCACTTGCAGCGGGTAGATTTTATTGCGGGCTTTGCCGTTGGCATCGTCGACGACCACAACCCGCAAGTCTTTCACATGCCGTGGATCGAGCACATCGGCGTACGGGGTGTCGCCGATCGATTGGCCGGCGTATTTGGTCAGTGCCGGCTTCGGATCAAAGCTCTCCATATGACTAACCCCGCCGCGCATGAACAACCAGATCACGCTCTTAGCTTTGGGTTTGAAGTGCGGCATGCCATTCGGCTTGGCCTGATTCTCCGAGGCGGCTCTTCCGGCCATGGCGCTCGCGGCGAACCCACCAAAGCCAAGCGCAGTCTGCTGCAGGAAGTGCCGACGTGCGAGTTGTTGATGGGAGATCGGCGGGTTCATCGAATCGTCACAAAGTCATTGTGGTTGAGGAGGGCGTGGACGAGACGTTCACGCTTCGGCTGGTCCTGAAGAAAACTGCGGCAGGCGGCGAGCTCGGCTTCGGTGGGTTCGCGGGCAAGAATACTGCCGAACGCGGCGCGAACGTAGTCCTCCTTCGCGAGAGACAGATCCAGCTTCTTCGCCAGCTCTGCCGCCGTGTCGATCGCCAGCTTGCTGTTCATCACCGCGAGCGCCTGTTGGGGAACCACACTCACCTCACGGCGATAGCAGGCGAAGATGTCGGGCGCGTTGAACGCGTTTAGGAAAAGCAGGCTGTCGTCGCGGGAATGCAACAGGTAGATGCTGCGCCGGGTGGCGTTCGGCGTGGCCTTGATCGACGGACCGCCCAAAGCCAGATCCAGACGACCGGCGAGTTGCAGAAAGCTGTCGCGGATCACTTCCGATTCCATGCGGCGGGAATTCATGCGCCAGTAGTGCTGGTTGGTTGGGTCGGCGGCAAAGGTGGCCGGATCCGCATCGAGATTGGACGAACCGCGTTGCCAAGCTGCGGACTCGAGAATGAGGCGATGCACATGTTTCATGCTCCAATCCGACTCGATCAGTTCGACCGCGAGCGCGTCGAGCAAAGGCTGGTGCGGCGGTGCCGGCGCGGTGCGTCCGAAGTCGTTCACACTGGGCACCAGCGGTTCGCCGAAGTGGCGCATCCAGATGTGGTTGACCGCTACCCGCGCAGCCAGCGGGTTGTCCCGATGGATGATCCAGCGCGCGAGCGCGCTGCGCCGTCCGGTGCTGGTTTCGGGATAGGTCGCGGGATATTGCGAGGCTTTGTGCGTCTTCTGGTCGAGCGCGCGTTCACTGCCGCGTAGCGGCGGCGGTGGCGGAAATAGCTTCTTCGTCAGCGCGCTTTTGGCCGCTCTTTTCGCCTGTTTGGCCTTGCCGGTTTTTCCCGCGTCGCCACTGAGAAGATCCACTTCCGCTTGGGCAAGTTTGGCCAGAACGTAGAGGCGACCCGCCTCGCTACTGGTGCCGGGGCCACCTTCCTGTCGTCGCAATGCCCTATCGTCGGCCTCAACGCGCGCCTTCACCAAGGCCAGTTCGGCTTCGGCGGACGCCAGGCGGGCTTTCGCCAAATCCACAGCGGCGACCCCATCGGTTTTGCTTGGCGCGGCCTCGTTCTTGGCCGGCTTCAGTTCGATGTCCGCCGGCAAACTCTTGAGTTCGAGCTGGCTGAATTCGGCGGTGGCGTCGAACGCGAACAGTTCGAGCAAACCGGCGGCGCTACGCCTGGGAAGGTTGTAGGCGAACAGAAATTCCTGATCGAGAAAGACATTGAGCAGCGCGCCACGAACCTGAACCATCAACGCGTATTCCTGGTTCAGCGTAATCGGCAAAGCCCGACGGGCAATCGGCGGGTAGGTTCTCCGCCCGCCAACTTGGTGCGCCACCTGCACCTTGGGTCCGCCAGCAAAGGCACTGACATAAACCGTATGGCCCTCTTCCCCTTCCTCATCCACATCGAAGCTGATGCCCGCCGACTTCCATTTCGCGCCGCCCGTGGTGCGAAACTTCAGCGTCAGAGAAAAATCGCGTGGATGCGTGGCCTTGGTGCGCAACGTCGAACGCTCCATGGTGATTTCGGTCTGAGCCAAGATTCCTCCTTGGTAGCGCCAGCCATCGCCGATCATCTCCCAGCGTTCGGGTCGGCTTCGTTCGAACTGTTCGACGAAGGCGAGACCGGAGGCCTTCGTCGCTCCAGCGGGAGCCGGTTCAGACGGATCTGCTTTCTCGGCCTCGACGGTATCGGCCTCTTGTTGTTTTCGTTTTAAATCCTTGATCGCCTTGATGACCACAGCCTGCGCGGCCGCGATCCGATCACCCTGAACATAATCGCGCACGCCTGGAGCCCAAGCCTCCACGGGCAAAGACACGGCGGCGGGCGCTTCGGCAAAGTCGGCGAGAAACGCAGGTGGCCCCGGCGGAATAGAGCGGTCCTCGATGGGCTGACTCGGGTCGCCCCGGCGGTGAACGAAGGTTTTGGGATCCAGCTTGTCGTCGTAGACTCTCGGCAAGGCGTTCTTCGTGTAGTCGGTCTCGCCCGGCAGCGCGTCGAGGCGAACGTGATGTGGTTCGAAGATGGCGCGAAACCGATAGTAGTCCTCGTGGTCGATCGGATCGTATTTGTGGTCGTGGCACTTGGCGCAGTTGAGGGTGAGTCCGAGGAAGGCCTTGCCGGTGTGCTCGACGGTGTTGTCGAGCCAGGAGGTTCGATTGAACAAGTAGTAGTTGCGGGCGAGAAATCCGGTCGCGGCAACCGTTTCAAGGTCGTCCGGCGCGATCTCGTCCGCCGCCAGCATTTCGAGAATCATCTGATCATAGCCCTTGTCTTCATTGACCGAACTGACAATCCATTCGCGCCAGTGCCACAGATGGCGCTGACTATAGCGCAGCATGCCGCCGAGGCCGTACTGATCGCTGTAGCGCCAAACGTCCATCCAGTGACGCCCCCAGCGTTCGCCGTAATGCGGGCTCGCGAGCAGTTCGTCGATGATCGCGGCGATGGCTTGGTCGGACGCCAGTTGTTCGGGTGTTGGCGGAAGACCGATCAGATCCAGATAGAGGCGGCGCAAGAGAAGGGTGCGACTGGCCTCCGGCTGCGGCACCAATTTCAAGTCGCGATGTTGGGCGGCGAAGTAGCGATCGATGAGGTTCCCCTCGCCCGCCGCTAGCGTCGACGCTTCGATCCGCTGGAACGCCCAGTGCGAGGCGGGATCGTCGTCTTCTTTCTCGTTGGCCGGTGCCGGCGCACCGGCATCAATCCAAGAACGGAGGTGTTCGATTTCGTCGGCGGACAAGGGTTCGCCCTCCGGCGGCATCCGCTCCTCGGGATCTGTGGCGGTCAGCCGGGCCATCAGTTCGCCGTCCGCCAAGATGCCCTTGTCGCGCATCAGCGCCACCGTATCGAGACGGAGCTTGGCCTTTTGTTTCAGCGCACCGTGACAAGCAAAGCAGCGCTCTTTGAGCACCGGCTTGATGTGTTGGAGATAGTGATCCGCATCGGGTTCGGCGGCGAGCGCGCCAGCGGCAATGTAAGCCGTGAACAATAATACAAGCCACCGAATCCCCGTGGGCCAAAGCCCGGAGCGAGAAGGTTGTGACGACTGCGCGACGTCGATAATCCCCGTAGGATGGAGGATGAGGCTCATACCTTGATCCCGCTACAATTGTTCGGTTTTATCAACCCCGAATGAAGGCCCAAGCCGTCTCTTGATGCCGAACTCGGTCAGCCCGCCGCGACCGCGTCCAATAAGGCCTCGGCAGAAATCGGCGAACCGACGGCACGGCGCATCCACAAGTCAGGCGTGACTCGGCCGATGGCGCAGATGCGTTTGGTCTCGGAAGCGAGATCCTTGCCGGCCATGTGGGCGGTGATCTGATGATTGATCATGTAGCCGAGCGCGTAGTCGGCGAGGTACAGCGGATAGGCGATCATGTGCTGATAGGCGGCGAGCAGGCGGTAGCGATCAGGTCCGAAGTACGGTTCGTAAAACTCGGCCCACAGCGCGCCGGCTAGCCGCAGCACTTCCTCGCGCAACGCGGCCGCGTCGCTCTCGGGGTGTTCGTAGAGCCAGCGCCAGACCCGAATCTCGAGCAGGGCCGGACCGGCGATTTCGCAGGCTTCGATCAAGCGCTGAACGGTCGCGAGATGCGGATCGTCCATGTCCGGCAAGCCGAGCACGCGTCGGGCTTGGCTTTGGTATAAAAAGGCGAATGCCTCGGTGCAGGCGGTGTTGGGAACGCCGCGCAAAATCGGCCGCGGCGCGAAATGGCAGGACACGACTTGTTCGATGTTGTGACCGAGTTCGTGCATCGCCGTGTCGAAGCCGTCCCAGCCAAGTTCGTCGGCCAGACTGCTGGTGCGCATCCACGAGGCGTATTCCGGGCGCCCCGGCGGCACCGCGTGGCCCGCGCCCTTACAAATTTCGACGCGGATGTTGTCGGCAAGGAAGTTCGCGTCGTCTGGCGTGTAGCCGAGTTCGAGCAGGATGTCGGGGAGCTTTTGCTTGAGTCCGTCGATGGTGCCGAAGCGTTCGCGCACCCGACGATCGAGTTCTTCGGACGAAGCTTCGGGCGCAAGATTTTGATAGTAAATGTCATGGGCCTCGAGCGGGCGACCGAGCTGCTCGCGAACGACGGCATAGGCCTGCGACCGAATCGGCGAGGACAGCATGTCGACCAGCAGACGTTCCACCTCGCGTTCGGGAATCTCGCGTTGCAATTGAAAGCGTCGCGCCAAGGCGGTCGGCTGGCTCGGGCTGTGTTCGTCGATGGTTTGCGCGACGCGGAACTGCGATAACCATTTTTCGTAACGAACCAAACCGATCGTATCCGACGCCGCTACCGATTCCCCATCGAGCGTGTTTGCCTCGGGTTCCCAGGCGCTGCCGGCAAAGGTTCCGTCCATCACCGAACGCGGCAAACTCCCTTCAATGTGCCGACGCATGACCGCCGCAAGCGCGCGTTGGCGCGGCAGCCCGTCGGCGTCGCCGTACGCGGCTTTGACCCGGTCGCGAACGTGCCAGTGCGCGATCAGCGTTCGCCCTTGGTCGAACCAAGTCCGGCCATCGGCGTCGACCATCCGGTCCACCGGCACCTTAAAAGTGTCGACCCAGGTCGAGGCGGCATGACCGGTCTCGCGGGCTTGGCGCAGCACCGGTTCGGGAACGCGGTCACCGAAACAGCGCCCTACCCTCGCCCAGACCCAAGCCGTGTCATCCCAGTCCGAACCCGCGTCGAGCATTTGATCGAGACTGAACACGGCCCCGTTGAGCAAGGCGATGAACGCGAGCTTCTGGCGGAACAATTGCTCGTTGAGATCGGGCGCCGGATTGAACAACGCGAGCACATCGTCGACGCCTTCAAAGTCGTCGCCTTGCAGATCCGACCAACGGCGCAGGTTGCGGCGGATTTCGTTGAGGTGGCCGGTGACCACCGAGAGCGCGGTTTCCAAGCGGGCCACGAGGCGCGCGTGTTCGGTGGGGTCGGAAACAAAGTGCTTAAGGCAAAGCGTGCGGAACGTCTCTTCATCGCCATCGACGGTCCGCCAAAATTTGGCAACGGCGTGAACGCCCTGCTCGATCGTTTCCGGTTCGGCTTGCGGATGAGCTTTTGCAAGCTGGGCGATCACGGATTTCACCGTGGCAGGATCGGGAATGGTTTTGTTCATCTGGTTTTGTTCAATCGGGTCGGTCTGAAAATCAGGCGGGCTGCAATACTTGGAGATCGACTCCGGACACCATGCCGGTGACCTGTTCGCGGTAGGTGGCCATGTGCGGCGCTTTCAAGTGTGCGTAGAGCGCTTCGAGCGAGGCCCATTTTTCAACCACCACGACCACGTTTTCGCGTAGCGGCAGTTGGGCATCCAGCTTGGCGTCGGTGTCGACGACCGGTTCATATTGGATGCAGCCGTCCTCGGCGAGTACGTTGGGGACGTTGGCGTTGAAGGCGGCGATGAAGGGTTCGCGGAACCCCTCGTTGAGAGTGATGGTGGCAAGAACAGTAATCATGGCGCATACTTAGCGGGTTCGGCGCGTCAAAGCAGCGCCAAAACGACCGCAATTATATCAATACCACCTGCCATGTTCCGACTCCGGAGAATTGCAAATTGTCCATCAATGGCCGTACGTATTGGCGATGAATGTTAACGCGGTGCTCACCTCGGTCATCCTCGCGCGTCCGCAGTTGGGAGCGAGTGAGCGGATTGTACATTAACGAATCAAACGGAGGCCGTAGGTCCGTCGGCGACCGACGGGTTTGCCATCGTATGGCACGAGCTTGCCATCGTATGTCACGAGCTTGCCATCGTATGGCACGCGTTTGCCATCGTATGGCAAGAGTTTGCCATAATGGCGAAGCGCTTTACTTGAACGGCTCGAAGGGTTCGGCGACGCCGCGCAGCGCGTTCAGAATTTTGGGTTTCTCCGCGGCGAGATCGTTCTGTTCACTCGGGTCTTTAACCACGTTGTAGAGCGCCGATCCACGGCTGTAGGTGGTCATCTTCCAATCGTCCATCAGCACTGCGATGCCACCGCTTTCGTCGAGAATCACGATCGGATTGCGTTCGACGACGGTGCCCGAACGCAATGCCTCCCAGACATTTTCGCCATCCAAGTGCTTGACCAAGTCGGACGGGAGTTCGACCTCGGCGGCGGCGCACAGGGTCGGCAAGAGATCGACCCCGCCAGTGAGCAGACGACTCACGGTGCCCGGCTTCAGCGTGCCCGGCCAGCGCATGCTGGCGAGAACCCGGATGCCGCCTTCCGCGACAAAACTTTTGCCGCCGGACAGGGGCGCGTTGCTTGAGTAGTGGACGCGGGGACCACGCCGTGCGTGCGCGCCATTGTCGTTGAAAAATACGACCAAGGTATCATCCGCTACGCCGGACTTCTCCAGCGTCTTCAGTACCTCACCGATCGCGCGATCCATCAGGGTGATGACGGCAGCGTAGGTCTCATGGCCTTCAGGCACCTTGCCCCGCATCGCGTCAATAACCTCCGCCGGCGCGGCCAAAGGGGTGTGCGGCGCGTTGAACGCGAGCTGCAAGTAAAACGGTTGATCCGTCTTTCGTTTCTCAATCAGGCGGATCGCTTCGGACGCGAGCAAGTCTGTGGAATAGCCTTCCTCGACCACCGCCTTGCCGTCACGCTGCCAATCAGGCCGGCGATTGCCACGGTGGGTGTAATAGTCGACGCCACCGCCGAGGTGTCCGTAAAACGAGTCGAAGCCTTTTTTTTGTGGATGATAGTGGGGTTCGGCGCCGACATGCCACTTGCCGCACAGCCACGTTTGATACCCTGCCTGCTGCAGGATTTGAGGCAAGGTGGTGATCGAGTCGGGAATTCCGAGGCCGCGCGGAATCGCGCCACGCACACCGAAGCGGGCCGAGTTGCGTCCGGTGAGCATGGTCATGCGCGTCGCCGAACACTGCGGGTTCACATAAAAGCGATCCAACTTCACCCCGTCCCCGACCAGCTTGTCCAAGTTCGGCGTGGGGATGTTCGAACCATGCACCCCCACATCGGCGTAGCCCATGTCGTCGGAGATGATGACCAGAAGGTTCGGTTTGTTGGTCTCCTGCGCGAGGATTGCGGCGGGGAAGCCGGACAACAAGGCAAGGATCGAAATGAGCTTCATGATCTGGCGAACGAATCACCGACAGGATTGTTGTATAAGATCGGATGAAATTGGCGGCGTGGCCAGCAGGCTGCTAGTCGGCATTCTTGTGTCGATCCAAGACGGAATCCAAATAGGCTTTCATCTTCGGCGCGACCTTTAAGCCTGCGTTCGAACGCGGTTGCCCCAAGGCCTGACGCATCGAATTATGCATCAAGTAGCGACCGGATTCGTTGCGCATGTGAATGGCGTCGCGGTAGAGTTCGGCGATCTCGTTCAAGGGGGCCTTGCCGGCCTGGATATCATTCTCAACCAGCGCGAGCAAATCCTGCGCGTGCGTCTGCTTGATCGATCGTTCGGGGAACGCCTCCTGCAAGTCTGCAACGAGGGCATCGAACCAAGCTCGACTGTGCACCACCGGTCCTTTGCGCCGTTTCGACTCCCATTCCCGAGCCCGGTCCACCGAACGCGCCCAGCCGGAATGGATCAGGAGGGCTGCGTCGGGTTGGAGTTCGGCCCAGGTTGAAATCACCGTGACATTCTCGGCCAGCGTCGCCCCATAATGCGGTTGCAACGAGATTACATCGAAGGTCCGTTTCTGGAGGGCGTTGGTCCAGATCGTCGACGAACCGACGCAGGGCTTAGCGGGGTGTTCGAAGATATACGGCAAGGACTTGCCGCAATCGACATGCCAAGCGACCGGACCATCCAGCTTGCTCGGCAGCGTGTCCCACGTCAGGGAATTACCGATCAGAAAGACCCGCTGCGGTTCAGCGGACGGCTTCGCTGGCGGTTCTTGCGCCCCGATCAGAAATGGCAGCAAGAGGAACGCGGCGCAAAACGCGAGAGCAGCGAGAGCCTTCATCTTACGCGTCCTTCCCCGGCCACGAACTCCACCAAGCATTGAACAACTCAAACTGCGCTTCGACGAAATGTTTCTGGCTCGGACTCATCGCGTCGGACTCGTTGAAGTGCAGGATGTACTCGGGATTGCCGGTGAGCACCATCAAGTGTTTGTAGTAGAGGACCAAGTCCGGACCTTCATCGAACGTGGAAAGAACCGTGAGCGCCTCTTCCAATTCCTTCGCCAGACGACGCGCCTCGACCTCGCCGGCGGCGGCGCGGGAGCAGAGTTCGACCAGCTTCAAAACCTGCGTCGGGATGGCGTTACCGATGCCGGTGATCGCACCGGTCGCGCCGCAATGCACGAAGCCGTGATACACCTGCGTGTCGACGCCGACCATCAGATCGAGTCCACTATCGCGACTGGTAATGTGTTCGGCGGCGTAGCTGAGCGAGTCGGAACCACCGAACTCTTTGAAGCCGATCAGGTTCGAAAACTCGGCCTGTAGATCGAAGAACAAATCCGCCTTGGTCTCATAACCATAGTACGGGCTGTTGTAGATTACCGCAGGCAGATCCGGCGCGGCACGCAAGATGCCGGCGAAGTGATGGCGCTGGGCGACGGCGGAGGTGCCGCGCGAAAGCACGCGGGGGATCACCATCAAACCGTGCGCGCCGACGGACTGGGCGTGGGCCGCGTGTTCGGCCGCGATTGTTGGATTCTGCGCGCCAGTGCCGACGACCACGCGGACACCCGCGTCGACTAGGCGGCGAACGCCTTCCTGGCGTTCGGCATCGGTGAGCAGCGGCCAATCGCCCATCGAACCGCAGTAGACGACCGCGTTCATCCCGATGTCACAGAGCTCTTTGCCCTTGGCGACCAGCGCGTCGAAATCAGGCGTTCGGTCCTTGGCGCTATTCTCCATGCAGGGGGTCATCAAGGCGGGGATACAGCCACGGAAAACGGAGTCAGAAGATGATGTCATAGGATTCTCTGTGAATGGGGCGTACTTGTGCCAGACACCGTTTAAAGGTCAACTCTATGAACCATTTGTGCATCGTTTTCAGTCTCTGTTTTTCACTCGGCATGATCGTTCCGAACGAGGCCGAGGCAGGACAACCGAACGTGCTGGTCATCATGGCCGACGACTTGGGCTTCTCCGATCTCGGCTGTTACGGTTCGCGGATCCAGACCCCGAACCTCGACGCGCTCGCCCATGACGGACTGCGCTTCACCCAGTTCTACAACGCCTCGCGCTGCTGCCCGACCCGCGCTTCGCTGCTCACCGGCATGTACCCGCACGAAGTCGGTTTGATCCAGAACGGCACCTCCCTGTCGCAGGAGGTCCCAACGATCGCCGAACTGCTCCGCGAGGCCGGCTACCACACCGCGATGGCCGGCAAATGGCACCTGACCAAATCAACGGTGCTGCGCGGCAACGACTACAACGGTCCCGAACACATGGCCGTGCTCAACAACCAAACTCGGGTCGACTGGTTCGGCGAACGCGAAACCTATCCCGCCGCGCGTGGCTTCGACAAACACTACGGCGTGATTTGGGGCATCGTAAATTTCTATCACCCGTTCGCGTTGGTCGACGGCTTCACCCCGGTCTACGATCTGCCCAAGGATTATTACCTGACCGACGCGCTCAACGAGAAAACTGCGGACTACATTCGCAGCTTCGCCAAGGACGACAAACCCTTCTTCATCTACCTCGCACACGCCGCGCCGCACTGGCCGCTGCACGCGCCGGCGGAGACGCGCGCCAAATACACGGGGGTGTTCGACGCCGGCTGGGAGGCTCAGCGCGCGTTCCGTTATCAGCGCCAACTCGAACTCGGCCTGTTCGACCCCGACAGCCATCCCCTGCCCGAACTCGACCTGGGGCGGCGCGGCCGCTGGACCAACCTCAATCCCGAACAGCAGGCGCGCGATATCGCCAAGATGGAAGTTCACGCGGCCATGGTCGACCGGCTCGACCATGGTCTCACGGGCGTGCTCGACGCGCTCAAGGAGACGGGCCAGTTCGACAATACGATCATCCTATTCCTGTCGGACAACGGCGCCTCTCCGGAAGAACCGGGGCGTCCGGGCTACGACCGTTCGGGCGAGACGCCGGACGGCCGGACCATCCGCTACACCGACAAATTTCCGCCTGAGGAAATGGGCCGCGACGATACCTACACCGGACTCGGTCCGGCCTTGGCGAACGCCTGCAATACCCCGTTCCGTTTCTGGAAAAAGGAAAGTTACCACGGCGGCAACGCCAGTCCGTTCATCGTACATTGGCCGGCCGGCCTGAAAGCAAAACCGAACGCGATCAGCACCGAGATCACCCATGTAAACGACATCGTGCCGACCGTGCTCGAGGCGGCGGGGCTGGAATATCCAGCGACGTTCGAGGACAAGAAGCTCAAAAACCTGCGCGGCAAATCCCTGCTGCCAGTGCTAAAAGGCGGCGAACGCGACGGTCACGAAAAGCTGTTCTTCGAACACGTCGGCGGCGCGGCCCACCGCAACGCCGATTGGAAAATCGTGCGCATGAAAGGCAAACCTTGGGAGCTCTACGACCTTTCCGTTGATCGAACCGAAACCACCAACCTCGCCGGGAAACATCCCGCCCGGGTGGACGCGATGGACGCGGATTGGCGAGCGTGGTGGAAAGACGTCACCGGACAGGAGTTCAAGCCAGCTGCAAGCTCCAAGAAAAACAGGGCGGCGATTTCGAACCGCGATCTGGTGATCAGCGCGACAGTTCAGGTGGCGGAAAAGGCGAATGGCGTGGTCATCTGCCAAGGCGGCAACCAGCATGGCTTCTCGCTTCATTTCATTGCGGGCGTGCCCGCGTTCGACCAACAGGTGCGCAGCAAGGGCACGCGTTTGACGGCAAAGCAAAAGGTGGCAGGCAAGGTGTCTCTGAAGGCGCAACTTACGGCTGCAAATTTGGTTCTATTCGTCGACGGCAAAGAAGTCGCCCGTGGGCCCTCGCTTGGTCATATTCCAGTCGAACCCCAAGACGGGCGCTGCGTCGGTCATGACGCCGACACTGCCGCCGGTGATTACGTTGCGCCCAACACATTCAGCGGCAAGGTGCTGTCGACACAGGTTCAAACGAAGAAGTAGATTCTCAGCAACAGGGAAGAACTGGGTATTGGCGCACTCAGCTTGGAAACGTTGAAGCGCTTGAAGGTTCCTTGACACTCAACTTCGCGATCAAACCCTAACTGCAAAGAGCCTTGTTAGCGGTGGTGGTGCAGATCGTGAGCGGCCGCCTTGCCAACCCTTGTTCTCGCCAGCCTAGAAGGCTGCCGTAACGATACCGTCTGGAAGACGGTACTACGGTTTGTGCACCTACTTTAACCCGTATTCGTTCAGTTTGCGGTGCAGCGTGCGGCGACTGATGCCGAGTTGTTCGGCGGCTTTGGTGCGGTTGCCTTGGTTGTCGGACAGCGCTTGTTCAATCATTGATTTTTCGGCGTCCTTCATGGTCGCCTTGTCGCTCAATTTCACCCCCGAACCCACACGAGGCGCGCGGCCGGCTTTAACCTCGGACGGGATATCGCGGAGGGTGATTTTGTCGCTGCGGCACAGCACCACCATGCGTTCGACGACGTTGCGCAGTTCGCGAATATTGCCCGGCCAATCATAGGCTTCGAGCGCGTCCATCGCCTCGGGGGTGACCCCGGCAATCTGCTTGTCGTTCTCCTCGCAGAAGGTCGCGAGAAAATGTTGCAGCAGTAGCATGAGATCGGAATCGCGATCACGCAATGGCGGCAGCGGGATGCGCACCACGTTGAGCCGGTAATAGAGATCTTCGCGGAACGCGCCGCTGTCCACCATGGTCCGCAAATTGCGGTTGGTGGCCACGATCAGGCGCACGTCGATCTCGACCAGTTCCGAACCACCGACCCGCTCGAAGGCGCGCTCCTCGAGCACGCGCAGCAGCTTCACTTGTGTCTCCAAATCGATTTCACCGACCTCGTCCAAGAACAGCGTACCGCCGTCGGCGAGTTCGAACCGGCCCTTGCGTTGCGCCATCGCGTTGGTGAACGCGCCTTTTTCATGGCCGAACAATTCACTCTCGATCAGGCTTTCGCTGAACGCGGCACAGTGCACCGCGACGAACGGTCCGTTCTTGCGCGGACTCAGCCGGTGCAGCGCTCGGGCAATGAGTTCCTTGCCGGTCCCACTCTCGCCCTCAACCAACACCGTGGTACGCGCGGGCGCGACCTGCTGCACCGTGTCGAACACCTCCTCCATCGCCCGCGAACTGCCGATGATGTTTTCCAGTCCGTATTTTTTCTCCAGCTGCTGGTGCAACTGCCGGTTTTCTTCCTCGACGCTACTACTACGGATCGCTTTGCGCAGCGTTAGTTCGAGGTGATCGAGATTCACCGGCTTGGTGAGAAAATCGAACGCCCCCTGACGCATCGCTTCGACCGCCTGTTCGACCGAGCCGTAGGCGGTCAGCAGGATCACCACGGGTTGCGGGGTACGTGCAAGGATACGCGCCATCAGCTGCATCCCGTCGAGCCCAGGCATGCGGATGTCGCTGAGCACAAGATCGATCTGTTCGTGGTCGAGCACATCGAGCGCCGCCTCCGCCGAGTCCGCCAAATGCACCACGTATTTCCGATCAAGAGCCCGGCCCAGGCCCTCACGGGTGTTCTTCTCGTCGTCAACGATCAGGATGTTGTGCTTTGGCATTATTCGGAAGGTGGAAGGTGGAGGATCGAAAGTGCGCTGGTCGGCCAAAGGCGAGCCACAGGCTCAAACACTGATAACTGATGACTAATCACTCGAGCCGAAGGCTCACTTACTGATAACTGATGACTGATAACTGATAACTAGAGCCGAAGGCTCACAAACTGATGACTGATAACTTGAGCCGAAGGCTCACAAACTGATGACTGATCACTGATCACTTGAGCCGCAGGCTCAGCGAGATACTTGCTGTCGTTCTTCGAACAGGCAGCGGCAGGTGAGATCTCGGTGCAGCATCACCGCCATAAATTCGGTCACCGTCGTGTTACCGGTGGTGATTTTGGACAGTGGATACAGCATTCGACGTGTGCCGTCGGGATCGTCGAGCTGGTCGGCGGGCCGGCCGAGCAGCGCGACCAGATCGGACTCGCGGATCTGGATGCCGAGATCCTCGTTACGGCTGAAACCGCAGGGCAGAAAACTCAGTTCGTCGGGCCAGTAGGTGTCGGCGACCGCCACGTTGCGGGCGCGAAACGCCGCCGCGGATGCGAGCTGGGCCTCGTCGAGAATATCGGGGCTGAACATCACCTTTTTTGCCGATGAACGCCCGCTGGGAATCGGGGTGCTGACACAGGAACAAAGGAGCAGCGCGACGGCAAAACCGGCGGCAATCGAGAGGAATGATGGAACGGGAAACGGGGACATATTAGTGTACTTCAACGTGTTGTTTTTGAGTGGATTCGAGCAGGCGGATGCGCCGGTCCTCGCGCGGGATCAGCAAGGTCACCGTGGTGCCCTTGCCGGGTTCGGTATCGATGTCGACCATGCCGCCATGATCGCGGAGAATGCGTTGCACGATCATCAGGCCGAGTCCGGTGCCTTCCTTCTTGGTCGTGTGGTAGGCTTCGAAAATGTGCACGATGTCCTCCTTGGAAATCCCGGAACCAGTGTCGCGGAAGGCGACCGTCACGTAGCGTTCGTCGGACCCGAGCTTGATCGTCAGCACGCCGGACTCGTCCATTGCCTGGATGCCGTTTTTGATCAGATTGTAGAAGGCCTGTTTCATCTGACCTTTATCAATCATCAGTTCGGGCAGCGCCTCAGTCGGCGCCTCCACCTCAACCAGCACGCCGCGGTCTTTGATTTCCGACGCCATGACGCGGATAGTCTGAGCCACCAATTCTTGGACATCGGCGGTTTCCAGGTCGGGCTGGGTGGTGCGGATCGCGCCGAGAAATTGGGAGAGGATTTGGTCGAGACGAGTGATCTCGCCCATCGCGATGTCGAGCAGTTCCTCAAGTCCGCCGCGGTGCTTTTCTGGAATCTCGTCAATCTCACGACCGAGCAATTGCAGATGGATGTTGAGCGAGTTCAGCGGGTTGCCGATTTCATGGGCGACACCGGCGGCGAGCAACATGATGGCGTTGAGTCGTTCGGACTCAAGCGTGTCGGCTTGGCGTTCGCGCTCGTTGGTGACGTCGCGTAAAATCAGCACCGCGCCGCGTTCCTCGGAGTTCACCGCGCTCAGTGGCGCCACGTAAAACTGAACGAAACGGCGTTCGGGATAGGAAATTTCAATTTCGCGTCGAACCAGTCGCGACCAATCCTCCAAGTCCATTTCGTCCAGCAATCCCCACTCCATACCGCGGATATATTTCTGCAAGGGTTCGCCCTCGGCTTGCTTGAAATCGAACCCAAGCAAACTTTCCGCGGCGCGATTCGCGTAGGTGAGCGCGCCGTCGCCATCGAGCAAAATAATCCCCTCTTGGATCGCCTGCAAGATCGTCTCCATCAGTCCGCGCTCTTTCGCCAAACGCAAAAATTGCGTTTGCAGACTATCTGGATCCAATTTATCCAAATGGCTTAAGAGTTTGTCAAAAAATGCGGACTTCATACCCGATTATCGTGACAATTTGTCCCACTGTCAATGGCTGTAACTATTACTACCGATTCGCTATGTACTGCTGTAAGGAGATCGGGCGACCGTCGAAGGATAAATATATGTTTGGAAAAAAGAAAAAAACGAAAGATCAGAAGGCCTACGAGGCCAAACTTAAAGAAGCCATGGAGGCCCAGCGTGCGGGTAAAATCGAACGCTATGCCGATCTGATGACGGAGGCCGAAGCGTTGGAGAAGAAACTACCGCCACCGACACCGTAATTAGCGCGGACTATCCTTTCAACCGTCTCGGACGCCGGACAAACCAAGCCGCGAGACCGAGGCAGCCAAGAACCACCGCCAAAATCTGTATCGGTGGCCAATAGACACCAAAGCTGTCTTTTGACCAGCCGAGCAGTAACGGGCCGGAGGCGGATGCAAAACAGGCAAGCAGCTGCGCCGACCCTTGTATTTTGCCGAGGTGCTCCCGGCCGAACGCCTTCGCGTAACAAGTGAAATACATCACCGGCACCACCCCGCCGGCCATGCCGAATGGCACTGCATGTAGCATCGCAAGGCCGATCGAATCGAGCCAGGGAAGATAAAACAGGCAGGCGCACATGACCAGCAAGGCCACCGACATGACCCGCCCCATACGCACCCTTTGGACCAGCCAACCGGTCAGCAGGCTGCCCACCAAGCCGGCGATAAAATAAACGCCCATGACCTTGACGAAGGCGGTATCGCCCAAGTTCAGTTCGGTAGCGAGGATCGACTCGTTGAAGAAGATCACGCCAGCGACGATCAAGTTGAACAGCGCGCTACCCAGAGTAAACACCCAATACATCGGCGTGAGCATGGCCTCCGCCAAGGTGAAGCACGGTGCTGACTCTTCGGCTACCGACTCACCCACAGTTTGTTCCGCCTCGTCAGCGGCGACTCTGGTTTTCGGCGGATTGCGCAGCAGCGTACCGACGACCACCGCCAAGACCAATAAGGTCAGACCAAGTCCCATCCAAGTCGGACGCCATCCAAATTTAGCGACAACGAACGGCAAACTCACCAGTGCCGGCACGAAAAACACCGAGACCAAAACCGAGTACACGCCCATCGCCGGCCCCAACCCCTGAGTGAACCATTTGCCCACCGTGGCGAGACTGGTGATCGACAAGGCGCTCTGGCCAAAACCACGCGCGGCCACCAAGGCAACCACTAAGAAGCCGAGCGAGGTCACCCGGGAAAAGGCGATGGTGGAGATCCCCAGACAGAGTAGAATCAGGGTCGCCATCCGGCGCAGCCCAAAACGGTCAATGAGTGCGCCAGCCACCAACGCGAAACCTGCACCGAGCAGAGCGGTTGCCAGATTAATCAGGCCATAACGGGTCCGACTGAGTTCGAACTCGGCCAGAATGGATTCCGTCAGCAGCGCCAAGCCGAAGGTTCGACCGGGCAACGTGCCGACCATCATCAGAGCCGCCAACAGCACGATCCCCCAGCGGACAAATAAGGGGCGGGAAAACGAAAAGGACGGCATCAGTGCCGTCCTTCGTCAATGGGTTGAAATGGTCAACCGGGAAAGATCAGGAAAGATCAGGAAAGAGCCATGGTGATGATCTGCCCGAGCGATTCGCGAGTGTAAGGCTTCTGCATGTAGTACATGTCCTCATCAATCTGCTTGAACGAGTCGTTCGCGCCGGAGATCAGGATGAATTTGCTTTCACGTTGCATTTGGCGGATCTTCTCGGCGAGTTCCATGCCGTTCATCACGGGCATTTTCAAGTCGCTCAGGACCAAGTCGATGTCGCTGTTCTCGTTAAACCGATTCAGCGCATCCGCGCCATTTTCGGCCTCGATGACCTCATAACCGAGTGAGTTCAGCATGCGCCTTGTCAGGCGTCGGATCACGGGGTCGTCATCGACTATTAAGATGTGGGAAGGATTGTTTTCTGCTACCATGATGACCGTCTTTGAAAAGTTAAGATATGCCATCCTTAGAAGCAGATGTCGGGCCAACATGACCTCGTGGCGGGAAAAAATCCGTCATGACTAATACAAACCGGCTCAGATGGTGAAAAACCACGGGAAAACAGTCCAATAATGACGCCTAATTTTTTTATTTCTGAACAGGACGAAGCAGACGAAGAATGAACGCTTTGGTCAAATTAGCGATTCTGAAAATCATAATCAAAAAAGAAAGCCCGTCTCGGTACGATCTCGAACCTAAAAGGACAAAGGCTTAAATCTTACCGGTACAAACGCCTATAGCGGTTATGATCCGCATCCCACAAGGGACATCAGGGTCAATTTTACTAGCGACCGCGGCGACCACGGTCGCGACTCGCCGGCTGGGAGTTCGCCGAGTTTTCCTCAACCGCCAGACCTTCGCTTTGCAGCTGCTTGATTTTATCATCAGGAAGCGCCACCGGGAGGAGCGGCAAGCCCTTGCGAATGACTTCCATTTGATACTCTTGCAGGTGCTTTTGGACATCTTTACCGGAGATCTGCGGACGCGCTGTCGGGGTCGAGGGGCGGCGATAGGAGGACGTCTGTGGCGTGGGTGGCCGGGAACGGCTGATTGTCGGAGTCCGGCCCCGTGTGGGAGTCGTCGGGCGGGCCCGCGCAGCAGCGCCGGGAGCGGCGACGTTGCTGGCAAGTTCGTATTCCTCGGTTTGCCCGTTTTTGCTGATTTTGACGACGGTGATGTTGTCTTCATCGTCCTCAAGCACATCCTCGATGGTAATCCCCTCGCCATCGTGGGTTTCTCCCTTTTTCAGAAACATGTTCACCGGCTTACCGTTCTCGCCTTTGATATTTTGAACGCCAACACTGAACACACCGCTGCTGAAGTGCTTGTACACCATGTTAACCTTATAGTTGATCTTCCAGTTCGGCGGTGGCGGCTCATATTTCGGCGCGTCTGGGGGCGGCGGGGGCGGCGGCGGTGGTTTGGCGGGGAACATGCCCTTGTCCAAAATGGTCTTGTAGTAGTCGTAGTTCTTTTCTTGAGCCTGCGCGACCGTGAGGGCGCTGGCGGAAAGGAAGCCGAATGCAAGAAGGACGAGGAGGGGTGTGGGTGATATTCTCATGTTCTTGCTAAATAGAAGGGTTATTTCTTTGGTAGTCTACAGGAAAAAGAGGGGTCGACCACGTCTTTTGATCAAAATTTTTAGCCAATCTGGCAATATTTTTTGCGCGCCTTGACGCTGCGCACTTCAAATTTCGGCAAAATCACCGCGCTGAGTTCGTTGCCGTAGACGCATCCGGTGTCGAGTCCGCAGAAGCCGGGGACCTTAAACACCCCTTGCTTCGCCGCCCAGTGACCAAAAATAATCGGTCGGTCATAATCAACATGCTCATACCAAGGTGGATTGCTGGAATCCTGCAGATTCTCACCTTTGCCATCCCACGTGCGGATGTTGCACAGCTCGGCGGCGCTGCTGTCCTTTAACCGCTTGTTGGGCACCTTGCCCGCATGCACAGCGAGGAACTCTTTCTCTTTGATGAACAACGGCCAGCTTTCGATGTCCGCCAGAAACGCGTTAAACGAACCGCCGAATTCCCAGGCCATCCGTTCGTAGAACCCTCGCTTTGGACGCCGTCCCTTCGCCGTCTCGAGCAACGCGAGTTCGTGATTACCCAAGACGGCTTCCGCTCCAATCTCCTGAAATAACTCCCAGACCATGAGCGAACTGGGACCTTTGTTGATCAGATCGCCGATGAATATCACGCGATCCTTTTTTTCAGGAGACACCTCTTCCAGCAGGTGAATCAATTCATCGATGCACCCGTGCACGTCCCCAATGATAATCGTACGGCTCATAGTCTTGCGCGTTCCATGAACGCGGGAGACGACGAGTACAACCCGAAATTTTTAGGCTAGCAGGCTAAACCCCAACCATCGCAATCAACGGGGCGATCACCCAAGAGACGACACTCATCAGCTTGATCAGAATATTGAGTGCGGGACCGGCGGTGTCTTTGAACGGATCCCCGACCGTGTCGCCCGTTACCGAGGCCTTGTGCGCATCGGAACCTTTGCCGCCGAAGTTGCCACCTTCGATGTGCTTTTTCGCGTTGTCCCACGCCCCGCCCGCGTTGGACATGAACAGGGCCATCATTACACCAGTCACGGTGACGCCTGCCAAAACACCGCCGAGCATCTCGGCGCCAAAAATAAAACCAATGCAGACGGGGGCCGAAACGGCGAGGAGGCCCGGAAGCACCATCTCTTTAATGGAAGCGCGCGTACTAATATCGATGCACTTGGCGTATTCCGGTTCGGCAGTCCCTTCCATAATACCAGGAATCTCGCGGAACTGGCGCCGGACCTCGTCCACCATGTGGGCGGCCGCTCGACCGACCGCATTGATCGTCAACGCGGAAAAAACAAACGGCAGCATGGCGCCGAGGAACAGACCGGCCATCACTTCAGGCGCAGTAATGTCGATGCGAAACGCGGCGGCCGTGCCGCCGGCCTCGACAGCGGCACCGCGCACAAAGATGACCGTCTGGCGGAATGCGGCGAACATCGTGAGCGCGGTCAAAGCGGCCGAACCAATGGCGAAGCCCTTGCCGATGGCGGCGGTGGTGTTGCCCACCGCGTCGAGCTTGTCCGTGCGTTCGCGGACTTCTTTGGGCAGATGGGTCATCTCGGCGATGCCGCCGGCGTTATCAGCGATCGGGCCGTAGGCGTCGACGGCCAGTTGAATACCCGTGGTCGCAAGCATGCCGAGGGCGGCGATGGCAATGCCGTACAGGCCGGCGAGTTTCGCGCCGAGCACGATGGTGGCGGCGATGCAGACGACTGGCATCAGCGTAGAGAGCATGCCGGTACCGAGTCCGGCGATGATGTTGGTGGCGTGTCCGGTCTCGGAAGCTTTCGCGATACCACGCGTTGGACGTTTGTCTTCGGCGGTGAAATATTCGGTAAACCAGCCGATCGCGATGCCCGCGCCGAGTCCGATGATGGTGGCGAGAAAAATCTCTTTGGCGGCGAACACAGACGCTTCCAATTGGTAGGAGCCAGGCGCAATCCACTTAATCAGCGGATAAGCGATGACCGCAAGCAAACCACCCGCGCCAAAGGTACCGAAGTTGAGACCGACTTGCGGGTTGCCGCCCTCGTGAACGCGTACCAGAAACGTGCAGGCGATCGACACCAACACGCCAGCGGCAGCGATCGCTAGGGGTAGCACCACGAGTTCAGTGGCAACGCCGGACCCTTCGGCTTCAGTGCCGAGGATCATCGCCGTCGCGCCGAGCGCCATCGCACCAAGAATCGACGCAACAAAACTTTCGAACAAATCCGCGCCCATGCCAGCGACGTCGCCCACATTGTCACCGACGTTATCGGCAATGGTTGCCGGATTGCGCGGGTCGTCTTCGGGAATGCCTGCTTCTACTTTGCCGACGAGGTCGGCGCCGACATCGGCAGCCTTGGTAAAAATGCCGCCACCTACCCGGGCGAACAGCGCGATCGAACTCGCGCCGAGCGAGAACCCACTGAGCACCACGAGTACCGTGCCGAGCTGGCCAGCGTCGGGAAAGAGTTTCAGAAAGATCCCGAGGAGAATGGTCAGCCCGAGCAAGCCGAGTCCAACCACCAACATGCCCATGACCGTACCGCCAGAGAAGGCCACTTGCAGCCCGCGCGCCAAACTGGTTCCGGCAGCGTGTGCCGTGCGCGTATTAGAAGCGGTGGCAACCCGCATCCCGAAAAAACCCGCGACTCCCGAACACAGAGCGCCGACAATAAAACTCAAGACGATCCAACGCTCTTCTCCTTTGAAGACGATGCCGAGTAACACGGCCACCACCACGACAAAAATGGACAGAACGCTATATTCTCGGATCAGGAACGCCATCGAGCCCTTGCGGATGGCATCCCCCAGTTCCTGCATTTTCTCTGAACCAGGATTCTGCTGGTTGATCCAGCGGTTCTTCCAGACGACAAAAATGAGGGCGAGAATACCAGCGATCAAGGCCAACCAGAGAGGAATGAGGTTCATGCTAAAAATCCATCACGTTTTTGAAGTACAACCGCGTTGGGACTATGTTAGCGCGGAAAAGTCAAGGCCGACTGGAATTCTACGGAACTATTGGCGAGAAATCGCCAAGAGTTGAAATGCATTGGCCATACGATGCTTGAACATTTCCCAAGCTGAAGTCGTCTCATTTCCATGAGAGTTAATCTTCACAACCGCCGTAATCGGCGTAGAGTAACCAATATTCTTCAATCCGGATTCAACCCTATGCGCTACCTACGCCATCTCGGCTTTTCTCCCACCCTTCGCTTCTCCCACCTTATGCTGCCCCGCCTCGCGCGGCCCCTCCTCTCGCTGCCCCTCCTCGCCTTCGGCTTCTTGCTCGCCGCCCAGACGAGTTCGGCCCAGGCCAAGAAAGAGGGCGCTCTGCCAAATGCAAAAATCCCGGAACCACAGGTACTTGCACCCGAGGCCCACTATAAAGATGTCGCCAAGCGAATCTACAGCAACCTCCCCTCCTACCACTATCTCGACAAGCCGCTCGACGATGACATTTCCAAGGTCGCGCTCGAGAACTACATCAAGAGCCTCGATCCCAGCCGGACCCTGTTCCTCTGGGACGACATCAAAGCCTACCGCAAAAACCGCCTCAAACTAGACGACACGCTGCGCGAAGGGAATGTCGACTTCGCCTTTGAGGTGTTCAGAAAATACCGAGCCAATCTCGCCGAACAAATCGCCTTCTTCGAAAAAGCCGTCGACGAGGGCTTCGACTTGACGGTCAAAGAAAACTATATCTACGACCGCGAAAAGGAACCGTGGCCAAAGACCGCCGCCGAACGCAAAGAGTTGTGGCGCCAACGTATCGTCAACGAATACGTCGCGTCCAAAGTGTCCCGCACCCTCTCCGAAGAGGAAGCCGCCAAGCGCAAGGCCGAAGGCAAAAAGCCAAAAAAGGACGATGACGAAGAGCCCCCGAGCATCGAAGAGCAAATCACCAAGCGCTACCGCGCCATCTTGACTAACGTCAACCAGCACGATTCCGAACACGTGCTCGACACCTACCTGAATGCCTTCACATCAGCCTACGATTCGCACTCCGCCTACTTGTCGCCGCGGCGGTTCGAAGATTTCAACATCAACATCGGTCTCTCACTCACCGGTATTGGCGCGCAGCTCACCGTTGACGAAGGCGCCGCCGAAATCTCCAGCGTGATCAAAGGTGGCCCCGCCGCCAAAGACGGACGACTGAAGTCCGGCGATAAAATCATCGGTGTCGGCCAAGGCGACGAGGAGATCGTCGACATCATGTACTGGCCGCTGTACAAATCGGTCCGCCTCATCCGCGGTAAAAAAGGTAGCACGGTCGTGCTCAAGGTGATCCCCAAAGCCGATCCCGGCAGCGTGGTGAAAATTGATATCGTTCGCGACGAAGTCAAACTCGAGGAAAACGCCGCCAAAGCAAAGATTCACGAACTCCGCGAAACCACCAAGAAACGGAACTACAAACTCGGCTACATCGACCTGCCCGACTTCTACGAAGACATGCGCCGTCGCGCCATTGGCGGCGCAAAACCGCGCAGCTGCTCGATCGACGTGAAAGGGTTCCTGACCAAGATGGAAGAGGTTGAAAAAGTCGACGGTCTCGTGCTCGACCTGCGCGACAACGGCGGCGGCTCGCTGCGCGCCTGCGTGGAAATGTCTGGTCTGTTCATCGAAAGCGGTCCCGTCGTCCAAGTAAAAGACGAAGCGCCGAAAGCCCTGAACGATCCCGATCGCCGCCAAGTGTTCACCAAGCCGCTGATCGTCCTGATCAACCGCCACAGCGCCTCCGCCTCGGAGATTCTCGCCGCCGCCCTGCAAGACTACGGACGCGCCATCATCATCGGCGACTCGAAGACGCACGGCAAAGGCTCCGTCCAGAGTTTGTTCCCGCTCGACCGCCGCCGTCCCGACTTGGGCCAGTTCAAAGTGACCACCTCGGCGTTCTTCCGCATCAACGGTCGTTCGACCCAGCTGCGCGGCGTGACGCCGGACATTCTCCTGCCCTCCTACCTCGACAGCATGGAGATCGGCGAGGAGTTCCTCGACAACGTGATCGAATGGCAAAAAATTGACCCGGTGCCTTTCGCCCAAGTCGGCAGCCTGCACAACATCATCACCAAGCTCAGCAAGCAGTCCGATGAACGCCGCAAGGACAACCCCGACTTTAAAGCGTACAAAGAGATGCTTGAAAAACACAGCGCCTTGCAGGAACGCGAGTCCGTGACCCTCAACTACGAAGACCGCCTCGCACAAACCCGCGAAGACCGCAAGCTCGGCAAACTCCGCGAGCAATACGGCCGCCAAGACATCTGGGATTCGACCAAAGTGGAAGACGAAGACGACAAGGATGAGGACGAAGAAAAGAAAGACGGCAAGGACCTCGTGCTCGACGAATCCTTCCGCATCATGTGCGACTTCATCCGTGCGATTGAAGAACAGAAACTGTTGATCGAAGGCGGCGCGTAAGCTCCGACCAAACAAGCCCGACCAACCGCAGCCCAACGAGATCGCCTCCGGGCATCTCACGCTCGCGAGCGCCTTCTTCCGGCCCAGAGAGGTCATCGCCGAAGGGATCGAGCCTTCCCTTCGCGGACTCGCCGGCCAAGAGGCGCAAGAGATCGACAAGATGCTTGGTCGACGACGTGGCGTAACTTCCTGTTCGGTCCGCCCAGGGCCGGCGGACTCGATCTCGCCACGCTCAATATCCAACGCGGACGCGACCACGGCTTGCCGGATCTCAACCAACTCCGCCTTGCTCTCGGACTGAGTTCCTACCGCTCGTTCGCCGAACTCAACCCCCGACCCGGCGGTCGTCGATCCTGGGTCGGAATCCTCGCCGAACCCAAAGTGAGGGCTCCATGCTCGGCGAAACCGGCAACCCGAATTCTCGGCGATCAGTTCACCGCCCTACGCGACGGCGACCGCTACTTCTACCGCGCTGCGCTGCCGGAAGAACTGGTCAAATACATCGAGACCCAGACGCTTGCTCTAAATCATCCGCCGCAACACCGACATCGGCGACGAGATCCAAGACAATGTGTTCATCATCGGAGACACTGAAATGCGCCCCGGCATCACCCGCATGCGCATGGACGACCAGAGCGGCGAAGCCGACTTCCGCTGGAACTCGGTTCCCGGTGATCGCTACCGGGTCCGCAGTTCGACGGACCTCCTCAACTGGAACGACGTCGATCCCGACTGCCGATCCGAAGGATAGTCCACCGAGTTCCGAGTGCCCGGCGCCCAGTCCCGCAATGCCGCCCCGGAAATGCGCTTCTTCACCATTGAAGCCCATCCCCGCCCCTGTACCTTTTAATACTTTCGGGAACGTTTCCCGAGACACAACCAACCAACCCTTATTGTTCTCGAAAAGGACCGCGTTCGCGGTCCTTTTTTTATTCGTTTTTGCCGATTGATGATTCCCGACGAACTCGCTTTGTGACAATCTTCTCACATGAAGTTCCCGCATATGTTCCTCGCCCTCCTCGCCAGCATTCTCACCGCATCGGCCGCGTTCGCCGCCGCGCCCAACATCCTTATTCTCTACGCTGACGACCTCGGCTTCGGCGATCTCGGCTGCTACAACGAGACCTCAAAAATTCCCACGCCGCACCTCGACCAACTCGCCGTCGAGGGCATGCGCTTCACCGACGGTCACTCCTCATCCGGCATCTGCACCCCGAGCCGCTACGCCCTGCTCACCGGACGCCATCACTGGCGCGACTTCCACGGCATCGTCGGTGCGATGGGTGGTTCGGTGTTCAAACCCGAACGCCTCACCCTCCCAGAAATGTTGAAAGACCAAGGCTACCAAACCGCCGCCATCGGCAAGTGGCACCTCGGCTGGGACTGGAACGCCATACGCAAAGCGGACGCGTCAAAGGCACCCGCACATCAACGTTACGACTGGAGCAAATCCATCCCCGACGGTCCCCTCGCCCACGGCTTCGACTATTACTTCGGCGACACCGTCATCAACTTTCCGCCCTACGCTTGGATCGAAAATGACAAGCTGGTCAAAGCCCCGGACACCATGATGGACAACAAACTCTGGCCGAAGATCAAAGAAGGCAACTGGGAATGCCGCAAAGGCGCGATGGTCACCGGCTGGAACCCCTACGACAACATTCCCGAGACGACACGCAAAGGGGTCGAATACATCAACAAGGCGGGCAAGAACGACGACCCGTTCTTCCTCTACTTCGCCTACCCCTCGCCGCACGCGCCGATCATTCCCAACGACGAGTTCGACGGCAAAAGCGGCGCCGGTCCCTACGGCGATTTCGTTCACGAAACCGACCACTCCATCGGCCAACTGCTCAAAGCCGTCGCCGACTCAGGCCAGGCCGACAACACACTCGTCATTTTCTCCGCCGACAATGGTCCGGAGAAATACGCCTACGCGCGCGACGAGAAATTTGACCACTGGTCCGCCAAACCCTTCCGCGGTTTAAAGCGCGATATCTACGAAGGTGGGCATCACGTGCCCTTCATCATGAAGTGGCCCGGCAAAATTGCCGCCGGCGCCACCTGCGACGAACTGGTTTCGCAGATCGATATCTTCGCCACCATCGCCGCCATCCACGAGGTCGAACTACCCGCGAAGAACGCCGCCGAGGACTCGCACAACCTGCTGCCGCTGGTCACCGGCAAAACCGACGCGTCGCCGCGTACCAGCCATGTCCACAATACCTTCGACAGTGCTTGGGCCTTTCGCGACGGCGACCACGTTCTGATCCAAGGAAAGACCGGCTATCACAGCGCCGTAAAAAAGGAGTGGGAGAAGAAACACGGCTACCCTGCGGACAACAAAGCGGATGTCGAACTGTACAACCTGAAAACCGATATCGGCCAACGCAAAGACCTCGCCGCCGACCACCCCGAACTCGTCAAAGAACTGCAAGCCAGCTTGAAGGCCGTTCGCGAACGCGGCTTCTCCGCGCCGCGCCTGATGCCCGTCGCCGTCAAGAAAACCGGCCAGAAGGCTGCCGACGCGAAACCAAAACATATTGTGTTTCTCTACGGCAAACGCAGTCACAGCTCCGGCGCGCACGAATTCAAGGCGGGCTCGCACCTGCTGGCGAAGTGCCTCGAAGAACAAGACGCCGTCGCGGTAAAAACCACCGTGCTCCCCGGCTGGCCGGCCGACCAACTCGAGGTGCTCGACAGCGCCGACGCGATCATCTTCTACAACGACGCCACCCGAATCGTCGGCCAAGGCTGGGAGAAAGTCGACGCGCTCGCCAAGAAAGGCACCGGCTTGATGTTCATGCACTACGCCGTGCACCCCTCGGTCGAACACGGCGAAAAATATTTCAAACCCTGGATGGGCGCCTACTTCAAAAATGGCGAGTCGGTGAACCCGATGTGGAAAGCCAAAATCAAACCGAGTCCGACCCACGAAGCCGGCAACGGGGTCAAACCTTCAGAAACGATCGACGAGTACTACCACAGCCTGAATTTTTGCGCGGATTGCGGTGTCGTCCACGAAATCGGCACCGCCACCCCGACCCGGAAAAACCTGCTGACCATCAACAACCTGTGGAACCCGGTCGGCTACGAAAACCTCGGAACCGAGCTGCCTCTGGTTTGGGGCTTCGAACGCAAAAATGGCCGCGGAGCCGGCTTCACCGGCGGCCACTTCCACCACAACTGGGCCTACGACGAACTGCGCCAATTGGTGCTCAACACCATCGTCTGGGTCGCCGGTTCAGAAGTGCCCGCGGACGGTGTCCCGGTCCGACCGATCACCGAAGACGAACTCAACGCCAACCTCGACGACTACGGCGACAAGACCGTCCGTCTCGCCCTGCCGAGTCCGGAGACGCGTCCGAAGTGGGCCCCCAACGAAGTCCTCACCGTCGAACAACACCGCAAGGCGCGCAAAGAAAATCCGGAGTGGACCAAGCGCAAAGGCGATATCATCCGCGCGTTGATTGTCCCGGCAAAGTAAATACGAATGAACTCAGGTAGAAAACAATGGGCGTTTTATACTCTGTAATTCCCCTCGACAAGGAAGCGCGTGATTGGCTTTCAGATGAAGGCATCGCGGCGCCAGATTCAGACAGTCGTTCTCCAACTCCAAACGAGTTGAAGGCGATCCTCGAGATGATCGAAAGCCTGTCGATCACCTATAATATCAGACCAGGAATTTGGCAGGCACAAATCGAGAACCGCGACTCTCCCGAATTTGGGCCGTGGACGATGCTCCATGTGCGCCACTACGAAAACAGTGGAGATGAACCGTGCGAATTCTACTTTTCCAAGGGTTGTCCTGAACTTATCGTCCGCACCGTGTTTCGCATTTCAAAGACATGTGGTCCGTTCCTCGTCGTTCCGGATACTGGTTGCGCTCCAGTTATCGTTCACGAAAATTCTGACCTCGAAAAACAAATCGCTTCGTGGGAACACATGAGATACGGATAACTTCTCAAGAGTTCTGAAGTTCTAAACCTAGCCAAAGATATTTGAAATTTCGAAGGTCTCGCACCGACACCGAACCCTCTACGACGAACCACGGAGTGGTGGCAAGAAAGTAGCCCCGGGTGGAGCGAGGTACGAGCGGAACCCGGGGGTAGCTGAGAGCCTTTTTGAACCGACCGGTCTGCCCCTCTGTACAAGCTCTTCGCTTCATGTCCGGTCGGAACGGCTTATGTCTTCGAGGGGTATCTGCTGCCTGAACTCTTTGGCCGGACGCCCCATTAGGTACCCTGTGTCACCGCTAACGCGGCTACTCATCGCTCTCATGCCAACCCCGGCCTTGGCCTGCGGCCTACAGCCGGGGCTATTCGGATGTCACCGCTAACGCGGCTGGTGCCAAGTTCACTCCCGACCGACCAAGGGAATTTTGAAAATTTTGACTTATTTAGTCACGAATCGACAAAGCAAGGATCTAGACCAAACGCGCAGCCAGAATCGATTCGAGTTCGTCGATCTTCACCCGTTCCTGCGCCATCGTATCGCGATCACGCAAGGTCACGCAGCCGTCTTCCAAGGAATCGAAATCGACGGTGACGCAGAACGGCGTACCGATTTCGTCTTGGCGACGATAGCGCTTGCCGATGTTGCCGGCCGCGTCCCACATGGTATGAAATTTGGTGCGTAGATTGATGAACACATCGCGGGCGCAGCCCATGAGTTTCTCGTCGTTCTTCTGCAACGGAAACACCGCCACTTTGATCGGCGCGATTTTCGGATCGAACTTCAGCACGGAGCGTTTTTCGTAGCCTTCCTTCTTGTCCGGATCGTCCGCTTGAACTGGCAAGATGTCGCCGCCGCCTTTGGGAATCCATTCCTCGCAGAAAGCTTCGCACAACACGACGAGCACGCCGCGGGTGAGACCGGACGCGGGTTCGATCACGTGCGGGATGTAGCGTTCGTTGGTGACCGGGTCGATGTACAGCATCTTGGTCCGCGACGCCTCTTCGTGGGCGTTGAGATCGAAGTCGCCGCGGTGGGCGATGCCTTCGAGTTCGCCGTAGCCGGGCGCGGTGAACGGATATTTGTATTCGATGTCGACCGTGCCGTAGCCGTCTTTAGAATAGTGGGCCAGTTCGTCGGCGTCGTGATCGCGGAAGATCAGGCGGTCGGAGGTGATGCCGAGGGAACGCCACCAGGCCATGCGCTGCTCCTTCCAGAACTCCAGCCATTGCTTGGCTTGGTCGGGCGGGCAGAACCATTCCATTTCCATTTGTTCGAACTCGCGCGAACGGAAAATATAGTTTCGCGGCGTGACTTCGTTGCGGAAGGATTTACCGATCTGCGCCACGCCGAACGGCATCTTCACCCGCATCGTGTCGACCACAAAACGGTAGTTGAGAAAGATGCCCTGCGCCGTTTCCGGACGCAGGTAGGCGACGTTGTCCTCGCCACTAGCCGCGCCGACGAAGGTCTTGAACATCAGGTTGAATTCGCGCGGGGCGGTCAGCGTGCCGTCCTCTTTCGCGTCCGGTCCGAGCACGCGCGGGTAATCGCTCTCGGCGATTTCGGTATAGCAAATCGTCTCGTAGTCCTCGGGGTTCACCTTGGACTTCTTCATCTTCTTATGCGCTGGCGCGGGGTCGCCTTCCATGAACGCGTACATGCGGTCGTGTTCGGCGTCGGCTTTCGGCACGAACACCATCACGTGGTCGGCGCGGTAGCGTTTTTTGCTCTCGCGGCAATCGACCATCGGATCGGAGAAACCACCGAGGTGGCCGCTGGATTCCCAGGTGGTCGGGTGCTGGATAATCGACGAATCGAGTCCGACGATGTGCACCGGATTGCCGTCCGGGCCGATCGGCGGCGCGTGCACCATGTGCTGCCACCACAGGTCGCGAATGTTGTTTTTCAGTTCGGTGCCGAGCGGACCGTAATCCCAGAAGCCTTTGATGCCGCCGTAGATTTCGGAGGCCTGGTTGATAAAGCCGCGTCGTTTGCAGAGGGCGACGAGTTTTTCCATGTTGATTGCGGGTTCGGTTGATTCGCTCATTGTCTTATCTTGTTTGAAGTGCGCCCTTATCGCCGGATTTCCAGTATGTCCAAGCAGAAAGTCGGACGAACTCGCCGCAAAAGAGGCCTCCCTTCAACGAAAAATCGCCCAACGGCAACGTGCTTGAGACAACTGCAACTGGAGACTCCCATGGACCCAACACGCCGGTCATTTCTCGCATCCACCGCCGCCGCCGCGTCCATGCTCGCCCTCCCCTCCCTCGTCCCGTCCAGCGCTTTTGGCGCCAACGACCGCATTGCTCTCGCCGGTATCGGCATGGGCGGACGCGGACGCGGCGACCTCGGCGGCTTCCTCAATTTTTCCGAAATCCAAGCCGTCGCGGTCTGCGATGTGGTCGATAAACACGCCGCTCAAGCGAAAGCCGCCGTCGACAAAAAATATTACAACAGCGACTGCTTGATGGTCACCGACTATAAAGAACTCATCGTGCGCGAGGACATCGACGCGGTTCTGATCGGCACCCCTGACCACTGGCACGCGATCATGTCGATCGACGCCATGATGAACGGCAAAGATGTCTATTGCGAAAAACCCGAGACGCTCACCATCCGCGAAGGCCAAGTGATGCTCGACACCGCGCGCCGCTACGGACGCGTGTTCTCCGGCGGCAGCCAGCGGGTGTGGGGCGACTATAACCGAGTTCACCATGCGATCTACGGCGGCATGATCGGCACCGTCGAAGAGGCCTAGGTGAATGTCGGCGGTCCGTCCGGCGAATGCCATCTGCCGCCGGTTCCCGTGCCGGAAGACGTCGACTGGCATCGCTGGCTCGGACCCGCGCCGTTCCGTGCGTTCAGTCCTGGACTGATCCGCGGCGGCTTCCGTCCGTACCGCGACTACTCGGGCGGCGGCATGACCGACTGGGGTTGTCACGGGTTCGGCGGTTGCCTGTTCGCGATCAACAAACACCACACCGGTCCAGTGAAGATCACCCCGCCCGGCGACGACGCCGAACGCCTCACCTACACTTTCAAGGACGGCGTGAAAATTTATCACGGTGGCGGCTGGGGCGGCTTGCTGTCGTTCAAAGGCAGCGACGGTAACGTCTCGCTCAGCGACCGCTTCACCCCGCCTACCGTCAACATCCCGAACTACAAAGGCAGCGGCGGCATGCTCGGCGACTTCGTGCATTGCGTGAAAACGCGCGAGCGCCCGTTCCGCGACATCGAGGTGGCGCACAATGCTGCGACCCTCTGCCACCTCGGTAACATCGCCTACTGGCTCGGGCGCGAACTCCAATGGGATCCCGACAAAGAAGAAATCCTCAACGATCCCGAAGCCGCCCGCTGGATGGACCGTCCGCGCCGCGAACCCTACAATCTCGGATCGGATATCCAACGCCAAGTGGAAGATAAAAACATCCGCCAACGCGCCCAGAACATCGTCAACGAGAGGGACAAGGTTGATGGCTACCTGCTCGCCGGCGCCTGGCAGGTTTCGCCGCTTTACCAAGTCAAAGGCAAGGACAGCAAAGGTCTGTGGGCAGAGCCCTTGACCCCGAAAATGACAGGGCAAGCGTCAAGTGAAGCCCCCTTAAGAAAGGCTTCAACAATGTTGCCTGCGACCTCGGTTCCACGTTCGGCAGCAAGGATAACGCCAGCGTGTATGTGCGCACCTCTGCTTGGTCGGAAATGGACTGAGACGCCCAATTGGAAATCGGCAGCGACGACGCCTGCCGCGCATGGGTGAACGGCAAAGAAGTCCACGCCGTGTATACGCACCGGCGGCACCTCGCCGGGCAGCGACAAGGTCAAGGTGGAACTGAACAAGGGCTGGAATCCGCTCATGCTGAAAGTTCTCAACCACAGAGGCGGCTGGGGGTTCGCGATGCGCGTACGTCATCCGGACGGCAGCCGAATCAACGGCCTGAAGTTCGACCGCGACAAATAGCCCTCCGTGACTTCTTGGTTCATTCTCCTCGCGACGATCATCTTCGTTCCGCTGTCTCTGTTCGGGGCAACCCCATCGCATCGACTCCAGCGATGCGATCTATGAGGGCCGCGAGTTCGACTCGCGGACCCGACTGGTTGTGGGCTGGGCGGCGTGGTTGGGGTCGAGTTCAGAGGCCGGGTTCATGGCGCGCTAAGCCTTTGGGGTCAATGTGACGGGTCCTCTGGAACCGATTGTTGTATTTTGGCCGGATCATTTTTCGAGTACCAGCCTGTGAATTCTTCATAAACATCTGATTTCCAACCCTCATCCACCCAGTCGGCCTCGCAACACATTGAGAAATAACGAAATACGTAATCAGCGGCGCAATGTTCGGAACTCCCCTCATAGGCAGCGAGTCTATGTCCGTCCATAACGGGAAACAAGTAGGCGCAATATTCAAGTGTTCCATCATTTAGATGGTCAGACGCACCGATAAATCCATGCCATTCTACACCGAGTGCGCTGGTGCCGACAGCACCCTTGATCCCTGTTCGCCAAATATCCTCTAGGCAATCATCCTCGACCAGTGAAAAGTTGATCCGAGTACATTCTGATAGCGAGTCGATCAATGCAAGTCTCGCCTTGTAAAGGGCCTCGCCAGTAAGTGCCGTCACATTCTGGATTCTATAGAATTCAGGGGGAATCATATCAGAGCGTGACATAACGAGGAGCTGTTCGAACCGGGCGTGGATCGGAAGTCGTTGCTACGGATAATCGCATGCAGAAGAGGACGAAGTCGATACCCGTCGGCGGAAAATTTCTGTTCGAGTTCGTGAGGCTGCGCAAGACCTCGTCGAAGAAGCGCCAACTCCTCGGCCATCATCGGCTTGAGGCGGTTGTCGAATTCCTTGTAGTATTGGGGATTGACAGCTGGCCTTGCGAAGACCCAAACAGCACGCCCGAAAACAGGTTTTCGCGCGAATTTGCAAAAGGACTTTCAAGATTGAGACTCAAATACGTGTGATTGGTAAAGATGGTCTCGATCAGGAACGCATAATGTTCAGAACACCACAGTTCTGACACATGGCAAGATTCTTGCTTTGAAGTGGTGATAGCACCTAACCGAAAGTTCCCCTGCCATGAAACGTCTCCTTGTGATCCTCTGTTTGTCTTTCGCCGCCATCGGGTTTTCCCAAGAACCTGTCCCCGTTCCGGCAGCATCGATGGAGATAAAAAAGAACGGTGCTTCAATCGAGACCCTCACGCCCACAGCCGCCGTGACCTTTCACGCGCAGGGTATCGATTTGGCGATGAACAACGGCGATGGCTTTCGCTTTCACTTTAACCACGGCCGCCTCGGCAACCAACCGGAGGTCCGCCAAGTGTTTGGCGTCAACGAAGTGTGGTACCCGAGATTGTACAAGGGCATCAGCCTTCGTTGCTACGTGAAAGCCGACGGAGAAGTTGGCTACGATTGGAAACTGGCACCAGGCGCCGACGCCTCGCAGGTACGTATGACGATGGAACGCCAGTTGGCAGGTCACCCGGTCAGTCACACACCAAAGACCTTCGTTGCGTTCGCCCGCTGAGAACACACCACCGAATCGACATGTCATCCTGGGTTCTATTTAACGTCCTGAAATCGGCAAAATCGATTGGCGACCGGCGCGGAATTTTGATTCGCTCGGGCCATGAAATGGTTTGCTTGCTTGGTGTTGACCGGAGCCGTTTGGGCGGCGGGAACCGCCTCGGCTCAATTTACAATCACCACGCCACACACAGTGTCGCTCGGGGTGCAGCCGAGTCAGCTGAAATTCGAGTTCGACGAACTTAAGGTTCCAGCCGACCGCGAGATCTCGCTCACCTTTCTCAACAACGGCATCATGCCGCACAACTTCGTGCTGTGCGATGCTGGACGCATTGACGCGGTCGTCGCTGCAGCTGGGAAAATGAATCCCGCCAGCGCGGCCGAACGCGGCTGGGTGCCGGATAGCAAGGATGTGCTCGCCCACACCCCACTGGTCGTTGGCGGCAGCCAAAAGACGATCACCTTTCGCAGTCCGAAGACACCCGGCGCTTACCCTTACCTCTGCTGCTATCCGGGACACTGGTTCGTCATGCGCGGCACCTTGATCGTGGTCGATCCCGCGAAAGGCAAGATCGTGCCGATGACCACAAACATGAAACTCGGTGCATCGGCGACCGACAGCTTGGCGCTTTCCACGGTTCAACCCAAACCCGAAGGCAGTTTGGCTCGTCCCTTCGTGATCCGCACGTTCATGCCAGACCCCGGCTTGGCGGACGCGGTGTTCCAATTTCATCAGCAAGGCCACCTCGCGTCCAAGTACTCGCCCAACGCCGGCAAGGACGTGAACGGTACCGTGAACCCGATCCACGGATTGCCCGCTGCGTTCGGGGTGAGCCATGGCGAGGCGCTCTCCTATTGCTGGGACTCGGTGGAGTGCAAACTGCTCTACGCTTGGGTCGGCGGCTTCCTCGACATGACCCCCTACTGGGGCGCGGGCAGCGGCGGCGGACGAAAAGGCTTCGGCTACGTGCCGGAGATTACCGGGCGGATCGTCATGCAAACCAGCACGGCGGGGCCACTCGCGACCGAAGAGGTAACCTTTCACGGCTTCCGTTTGGACAACGGCGTGCCGGTGTTCCGTTACACCCGAGCCGGGTTCGAGATCGAAGAACGGATCGAACCAGCCGGTGGCGCCATGCTGCAGAGTTTCGAACTCACCAGCCCGAGCCAGAAGACGGCCACGTTTATTTTTACCCACAAGGAGAAGGCGCTGCTCACCAGTTCCGCCGGCAGCTGGGATGGAACCACCCTGACGGTTCCGGTGGACGACAGCGCCTTGCTCGCTCTCACGTGGAACATTCCCGAACCACTTCCGCCCCCGCCACCACCTCCCCCACCCAAGCCAGTCTTGGTCGAAAGTACGGATGGCGTTCTGAAATCGGTCACCCGAATCGGCGGCGGCGCGGACAAACCAGCCTTGGCCAAGGGCGGGCTCAAACAGGGCGGGCTGGTGTATGGCGACCGCGAATATCAGTACGCCGACGTGCCCGAACGCCTGCGCGGTGCCGACATCGTACAGACCTTCAACAACGACAAGAAAGCCGCCGGCGCGCGCTACGCCTTCTCCCTGGCCAAGCCCGGACGCGTCGTCTTGCTCAACGACACCCGCCATGCCCAGCCGCCAGGCCTCAAACCCAAGGGGGCATTCCGCAAGACCGGCGAGACCGTCACCACCAATTACAACTTCTCCTTCGATGTCTACGAAGCCGAACTTCCGGCCGGCGACTACACCTTCAACAAGCAGAGCGACAATAGCCATTTCGCGTTCACCGCTTTTGCCCGTTGGCAAGACCAGCCTGAAAAACAGCCAACGAAGGAGACCACCAAATGAACCGACGACGACCCTGCTCTCTTCTATTACTGCTGCTGCTCTTCGTCGTCGCCGCCGTGCCGCTGTTCGGGCAGTACACGGTTGATGACATAAAACTGCCGCCAACCGTCGCCCCCGAGATCGGCGGACTTGGGTTTAGTCCGAACGGCGAGTTGTTCGTGGTCACCCGACGCAGCGGCATTATCTACGCCAAACCGGCGGCGGACGGCGGCGCGTTCGAGTGGAAGAGTTTCACCAACGTGAGCCTGCACAACCCGATGGGCATCCACTTTCTCGGACCGCGTTCGATCCTGGTACCGACCATGCAATCCCTGATGAGAGTCAGCGACACTGATGGCGACGGTGAAGCCGACGCGTTCGAGAATCTCAATGACGGTTGGGGCATCAGCGGCAACTACCACGAGACCAACGCCGGTCCGATCCCCGACGGCAAGGGTGGCTACTTCATCGCCGTCGGCACCGCCTCGCACAACGGCCCGACCTTTCACCGGGTTCGGGGCGAGTACTCCAAGATTGGTCGACGCGGACGCAACTTCTCCGCCGTCGAATTCAAAGGCTGGGTGCTCCGTTGTGGTCTCGACGGCTCGGTCGAACCCTTCGCCAGCGGCTTCCGCGCTAACAACGGCATCGGCATGAATCTGGCCGGCGACTTGTTCGTCACCGACAACCAAGGCGATTGGCGCGGCACTTCACCGATCTATCACGTTGAAAAAGGCGACTTCTGCGGCCATCCCAGCAGCCTCGTTTGGGACAAGGCCTTCTATCCCGCCAAAGGTGATCCGCTCAACTTCGGCATCCCCAAACTCGACGCAATGCGTAAGCGCGCCGCGATTCTTCTGCCACAAGGCGACATCTGCAACTCCCCGGGCGAGCCGGTTTGGGATACGAGCAAGGGCGCGTTCGGCCCGTTCGAGGGGCAGTTCTTTGTCGGCGACATCGCCGGCGCGCGAATCCTGCGTTGCATGTTGGAGAAGGTCGATGGCGAGTATCAGGGGGCCGTGATCAAGTTCGTGGATGGGAAAGGATTACGTGGCGGCAACAACCGCCTGGTCTACAGTCCGGACGGCAAACAATTATACACCGGTCAAACCTACCGCGGCTGGGGTCGGTCCTCCGAAGGTCTGCAACGGATCACCTTCGGGGGCGAGGTGCCGTTCGAGATTGAACGCGTGAAACTGTCCGGGGACAGCGGGTTCAAGGTCACGTTCACCCAGCCGGTTGCCACCGAGAACTTGTTCGAGGCGTTCAAGATTCGTCATTTCCACTACAGTTACGGCCACAAATACGGCAGCGGGAAAATCGACACCAAGGAGGTCGCGGTGAAGTCGCTTCGTTTGGAGAATCCGCGTTCGGTCGTTCTCGAACTACCGAATTTGGTCGAACAAAAGGTTTACCAGTTCGATTTGGAGGTGAAGAGTGAGAGCGGTTCGGGGTTGGGTCAGAAGCGATTGTTTTACACGCTGAACCGAGTACCCGAGAAATAACTGCCCACGGACGGCCATCCTTGGCCGCGTCAAAAAGTAGTACGGCCTTCTAGGCCGTACCGTCACGCCAGTCTTCTAGTCTGTCGTTTTCGCCAGCCTAGAAGGCTGGCGAAACGGTACCGTCTGGAAGACGGTACTACTCATTACAGACCACTACCGCCGACTTTGAGTGTACCACCCTCCCCTAGACCCAAGGCGGAAAGACGAAACACGGCCGCGGCGGCCTCTCCAAGTTCATCCAAGGGATTGGTCGTCGCCACCGCGATCACCGGGATGCCGCCGTTGGTCGCCGCTTGAATGCCGGAAAAGGAATCTTCGAACACGAGCGCCTCGGCGGGTTCGACGCCGAGCGCCGCCGCCGCTTTTAAAAAGACCTCGGGGTCGGGTTTGCCGTTGTCGACATCGTCGCCGGAGAGGATGGCGACGAAGAAATCGTTGGGCAGGTTCAACAACTCGATGGCGGCAATGAGGTTGTCGCGCGGCGTGCTCGAACCCACGGCGAATGGAATGCCTTCGGCCTGCAACCAGGCGAACAGTTCGGGGATGCCAGGAAGCGGATCGATACCGGATTCGCGGATCAGGCTGCGATAGGTCTCTTCTTTGATGAAGGCGAGTCGGGCGACCTCTTCCGGGGACTCGGCCCAGTTCAGGATGCCGGGAATGATCTCCTCGTTTCGTTTGCCGAAACTCAATTGGAAGTGGTTGTCGGGCAGCGGCAGATCGTGTTCGGCGGCCATCTGTTCCCAAGCGAGTTTGTGTTGGGCGGAGGAGTCGACGACCACACCGTCCCAATCGAAGATGACACCCTTGGGCTTGAAGGTTTTGCTCTGGTTCGTGCCGGGTTGGAGATTGAGGCGGAGAAAGTCGGGGAGTTCGGTGATGGTGTCCAGCCGGGCGTCGGCGGCGATGGAACGGAGTTCTTGGTTTACCAGCAGGGTTTGGCAGCCGGCGGCACGGCCGGCTTCGACATCGCGGGGCGAGTCACCGATCATCCACGAACGCGCCAGATCGAGTCCGTGTTGTTCCGCCGCTTCGATCAACATGCCGGGCGCGGGCTTCTTGCGCGGCGAGGACGGGTCGGTGTCGCCGCAGAAATAGATGTCGAGCAGCTCGAGTCCGGCTTCGGCGACGATGGCGCGGAGTTTTTCGTGGATCTCACCGAGTCCGGACTCGGTGATCTGGCCGAGTCCGACGCACTTTTGGTTGGTGATGACCACCGCGGCGTAGCCGCGTTCGGTAGTGATACGCAGCGCGTCGAGAAACGCCGGATACACGTGGAAGTCGTCCGGCGTGAGAATGTAATAGGCTACGGGTTCGTTGATGATGCCGTCGCGGTCGAAGAACACGCAGGGGCGCTTTGTTGAGATCTTAGTTGTAGAGGGTTCTGGCATTGGAGCGTTCCTAGGTATTTTCGAAGGAAGGTGGAAGATAGAAGATGGAAGATAGCGAGACTGCCGGCTAGAAGCCGACGTACCGACACCGCCTAGAAGGCGGCGCTACATTCGCTCTTCCATCTTCGAACTGCCAGCCGCAGGCTGCTGCGGCGGCGGTTTGGTTCGCCACCTACGGTGGATCCAGGTCCATTGTTCGGGGTATTGGCGCACCATGGATTCGAAGGCGGTCGTCATTTCCTGAGTCACTCTGTGGATGCTTTCCGGTTCGCGATCCGGCGGGGGTTCGATGACCGGAAGGCAGTGGATCTGATGTCGGCCACAGGGCATGCGGATGGCGGCGACGGGGACAATCGGACAACCGGACTGCGCCGCAATGAACGCGGCCCCCGGTGTGGTGCAGGCGGGCTGGCCGAAGAAGTCGACAAAGATGCCGCGTTCTTTGGCGGTGTTCTGATCGATCAGAAAACCCAGCACCTTTTTCTCCCGTTTGATCGCGGTGACGCAACGCCGGTAGCTGTCCTTGCGTGGCAAAACCTCGGTGCCAAAGCGGCTACGGATTTGGTTGAGATAGCGGTTCAGCGAGGGAGGTCTAACGTCTTTCACCACCACAAACATCGACATGCCCTCGAGTTGGCCGACTGTGCCGAGCACTTCCCAACTACCGAGATGACCGGTGGCGGCAATGGCGCCCTTGCCACGCGCGAGCGCCTCTTCCAAATGGTGGCGGTTCACCCATTTGTACTCGTCACGGAAGGCCTCAGGACAAACGGCAGCAAGGTGCAGCGAATCGATCAAGGTGTACGCTAAGTGGTCATACATCTGCCGCCGGATGGATTTCAGTTCGGACTCGGGACGGTCCGGAAAGGCACGGCGCAAGTGGGCGAGCGCATCGCCACGCCGCTGCCGAACGACATTCGCATAGACGAAGCCAAGAACGCGCGCGAAGCCACGCCGGCCGCCGCGCGGCAGTTTGGACACGAACCAGACCAGACCGCGCAGGATGGCGACAAGCAATGAAAAGCGCGCCGGAGATTCCGACGCGCTAGACGTTGTTGGAGCGGATTCGGCTGGAGTTTGCAGGCCGACCTCAGGCGAGAACCATCAGGGAGTACCGGCGTATTGTTCGAACACCAGTTTGCCATCTTCCACCGTCACGTTGACCACTTCGTCGTCCGCAATATTGCCACGGAGAATTTCCTCGGCGAGCGGGTCTTCCAACCAGCGTTCGATGGCGCGGCGCAGAGGACGTGCTCCGTACTTTCGGTCGTAACCTTTCTCGACCAGCAGGTCGCGGGCCTCTTGGCTGAGATTGAGTTCGATGTGGCGCGCTTTGAGGCGGCTGCCAACTTTCCTCATTTCGATTTCGAGAATCTCGATGACGTCTTCGCGGTTGAGTTGGCGGAACACGATGAGTTCGTCGATGCGGTTGACGAGTTCTGGTTTGAAGTAGTCCTTGGCGGCCTTCATCACACCGGCCTTCATCTTGTCGTAGTCACCGGACTCGGACGTGCCTGAGAAACCAAGACCACCGCCTTGGCTGGCCATCTGCGCGCCAACGTTGGTGGTCATGATGACGATGGTGTTACGGAAATCGACACTGCGACCGAGGCTGTCGGTGAGTTTGCCTTCTTCCAAAATCTGCAAGAGCAAGTGCATGACATCGGGGTGCGCTTTTTCGATCTCGTCGAACAGGACGACCGAGTACGGACGACGGCGAACGCGTTCGGTGAGCTGACCGCCTTCTTCGTGACCGACATATCCGGGCGGCGAACCGACCAAACGCGAGGAGCTGAATTTCTCCATGTACTCCGACATGTCGATCTGGATGAGCGCTTCGGGATCATCAAACATGAAGTCGCTGAGCGCCTTGGCGAGCAAGGTTTTGCCTACGCCGGTCGCACCGAGGAACACAAACGAGCCGATCGGGCGACGCGGATCCTTCAACTGAGCGCGCGAACGGCGCAGTGCTTTGGAAATCACGTGCACGGCGGTATCTTGACCGACGACGGTCTTCTGCAGTTCGTTTTCCATATCCAGCAGACGGGCCATTTCGGCTTTGTTCATCTTTTGGAGAGGCACACCGGTCCATTTGGAGACCACGTGCATGATGTCGTCCTCGGTGATTTCCACCGTGGTTTCGTCGAGCGTTTTACGCCACTCGGCCATTTCGAGATCCATCTTTTCACGGGCGGCGCGTTCCTCGTCACGGAAGGCCGCAGCCTCCTCGAACTTTTGGTCGCGAATCGCTTCTTCCTTCTTAATTTTGATCTCTTCGATCTCGGCCTCACGGGCACGGATTTCAGGCGGACGGGTCATGCTGAGGATACGCGAACGTGCACCAGCCTCGTCCATCACGTCGATGGCTTTGTCCGGCAGAAAGCGTTCGGTGAGATACCGGGAGGACAACTCGACCGCCATCACCACGGCTTCGTCGGTGATCTTGGCCTTGTGGTGCGCCTCATATTTCGGACGCAGGCCTTTGAGAATGAGAATGCTTTCCTCGACGCTGGGTTCGGGAACCATGACCGACTGGAAGCGGCGTTCGAGCGCGGCGTCTTTCTCGATAAAGCGGCGGTACTCGTTGAGTGTGGTCGCGCCGATGCATTGCATCTCGCCACGCGAGAGCGCGGGTTTGATGATGTTGGACGCGTCCATCGCGCCTTCGGCCGAACCGGCGCCGACGATGGTGTGAAGTTCGTCGATGAACAGAATGATTTGTTTGTTGCGACGGATCTCGTCCATCACCGCTTTGATGCGTTCCTCGAACTGGCCGCGGTATTTGGTGCCGGCGACCATCAGGGCGAGATCGAGCGTGATAACTTTCTTGTCGCGCAGGAGTTCTGGCACGTCGCCACTGGAGATCGACTGGGCGAGGCCTTCGGCAATGGCGGTTTTGCCGACACCGGCTTCGCCGAGCAGCACGGGGTTGTTTTTGGTGCGGCGGCAGAGAATCTGGATCACGCGTTCGATCTCGTCTTCACGGCCGATGACCGGGTCGAGGTCGCCTTTCTCGGCGATGTCGGTGAGATTGCGTCCGAAGGTGCTGAGCGCGGGGGTTTTGCTTTCGGCGGCGGAAACCTCACCCATGTCGCCGTCGTTTTCGCCGGGTTCGTAATTGGGGTCGAGTTCCTTCATGATCTCGTTGCGGGTCTTATCGAGATCCACTTCGAGATTTTTGAGCACGCGGGCGGCGACGCCTTCGCCTTCGCGGAGGAGTCCGAGCAGAATGTGTTCGGTGCCGACGTAGGAGTGGTTGAGCGCGCGGGCTTCGGTGCCGGCGAGCGCGAGCACCTTTTTCACCCGGGGGGTGAACACAAGGTTGCCGACGGTCTTGGCGTCTGGTCCGGTGCCGACCGCTTTCTCCACTTCGAAACGGACGGTCTCGAGATCAACGCCCATCCGTTGGAGGACATTGACCGCGACACCCTGGCCGAGGGCGATCAGGCCGAGCAACAAGTGCTCGGTTCCGACGTAGCCGTGGTTAAATCGGTCGGCCTCTTTGCGGGCAAGTTGGAGGACCTGTTGGGCGCGTGGCGTGAAGTTCTGCATTTATTTCCTATATTCGTCGCATGACAGACGGTTCAAATTCGTTGATCCGGACTATTATTTTCCGAGGGGGAACCGATTAGACGACGTACTAGCTTCGCCCGCTCGATGTCCCGTTCGCGGGTCTTCAATAGCCTACCCGCCTCCTTTTGGAGATGGGCCGGACGTGTCCTAAGTACCAAGTCATCAATCGTTTCACTTTGTATATCACGGATTAGCCCTAAGTCCACGCCTAATCGGAGTCCGGAGAGATGATCAAGCGCTTCTTTTGATGCTAAAATATGGGCATTGGAGAGGATGCCGAGGGCGCGTCCGACGTGGTCGTGAACCACCTCCGGCTTCTTCTGCATCAACCGCTTGCGCGCGTTCTCTTCATCGCCGACAATTTTGGCGACAATCTTCTCCAGTTTGCTGACCATGTCGGTCTCGCTGTTACCGAGGGTGATCTGGTGCGAGACCTGATACATGTGCCCCATCGCCTCGGACCCTTCACCGCCGAGTCCGCGCACCGCCAAGCCGAGCTTGCCGAGGGCGTTGACCACCGGTTTCATCTCGTTGAGCAGGGCGAGTCCGGGCAGGTGCAGCATCACGCTGGGGCGCATGCCGGTGCCAACATTGGACGGGCAGGAGGTGAGATAACCGAGCCGCATGTCGTAGGCGTACTTCTTGGCTTTTTCGATTTCCGAGTCGATCGCGTCGATCTGCTCCCAGGCTTCTATTAAGCCGAGTCCGGGACGGAGTCCTTGCAGACGAAGGTGATCCTCCTCGTTGACCATGATGGCGACGCGTTCGTCGAGCGCGAGGACGATGCCGGCGCCGACGCCGCGTTCGGTATGTTCGCGCGAGATCAAATTGCGTTCGGAGAGGACGAGTCGGTCGACCGGTTCGATGTCAGTAATCTGCACGCTGACACAGTCGCCGATTGAGCTTAGTCCGGCGAGGATCGAGGAGACGTCGGACCACAGCGCGGCGGATTCCTCCTCGCTGGCCCAGCCGGGAAATTTGTGGGCGTAGAAATTCCGCGCCAGCCGAACCCGGCTGGAAATTACGATACTGGAGTCGCCGCCGCGCGAGATCCACGCGCTGGGCCGAGTGAGGATGTCTTGGATTTCGCTCACGCGTCCACCGCCGCTTCCATACTCGCGTTCAAGGTTTTGATTTTGTCGCGCAAGGTGGCAGCTTCTTCAAATTGTTCCTGCAAAACAGCGGTGCCGAGTTTCTCCTGAAGGATGGCGAGCTGACGCGTGTATTGCGCTCGCTTGCCCTCCGAACTCGGCACTTTGCCGATATGTTGTTCGCTGTGGTGCATCGATTGGATTACGGATTCAAGGTCCTCACTGAACACGTCGTAGCATTGGCTGCAGCCCAGGCGCATGCTCTTCTTCAAACGGGGCCGATCCATGCCACAGCTCGGGCAGGTCGAGGTGATAGAGTTGCTGCCGCTGGAAGAGGAGGAACCAACTTGGGAGAGGAACTCGGACATGTCTGCGGGCTGGTCCGTGTCGACGCCCTGCTTGGCCGCGCAATCCTTGCACAGATGTACCTTCTTGATGCCATCCTCAACCACTTTGGTGAGGTGCACCGTGGCCTCGTTTTCGCATCCTTCTGCATCGCACTGTTTCATCATCGCCAATGTGCATCGGTCGGAGTGAATCGTCAAATGCTTACGGACTTTGAAGTGATGAACGTTACAGTTTTGACCAAAGAGTCGTGGAAATCTAGGTAGGAGCGTATGGCAAGAGTTTGCCATAGAGTGGCAGCGTCTTGCCATACTATGGCAGCGTCTTGCCATAAGCGGAAATCAGCCAATTCATTTAGTGAAAGCCAATCGCGTGCCATTAGCCGGTCGAAAAATGACCGCCAAAATCCTTCAGACTTCCTGCGTTTGCAGATCAACGATGGGCGTTGCCGATCGCTGCGCTGTGCAAGCTTTTCAGGCTTTCGAGCGGCTTAAACGTCTTTGAGAATGCCAGTACTGTCGCCGTGGCGTTCGGCCCGAACGCCCATCCGTTCCAGCAAAGCAAGATAGAGATTGGTCATCGGGGTTTTGTCGCGGCGCGGCATCCAGACATGGCGTCCGGGGGTGAGCGATCCGCCGCCGCCGCCGGCGAGAATCACCGGCAGGTCGTCGTGGTCGTGCCGGTTGGCATCGCTATGGCCGCTGCCGTAGACGACCATGCAATTGTCGAGCAGGCTGCCCTCGCCTTCTTGCGTGGCCTTGAGGCGTTCGAGAAAGTAGGCGAATTGCTCGACGTAAAATTTGTCGATCTTGCGGATCTTATCCATTTTCCGTTTGTCTTCACGGTGGTGCGACAGGCCGTGGTGACCGTCGGGAACGCCGATTTCGCGGAAGCTGCGGTTGCTGCCGTCGTGCGCCATTAGGAAGGTGGAAATGCGGGTGGTGTCGGTCTTGAACGCGAGCAGGTTCAGATCGAACATGATTCGCAGATAGTCTTTGTAGTTGTCCGGCTTGCCTTCGGGCGCGGTAGCACCAGGAAGGATGTTGGCCGCTTCACCGGACCGGGCGATGCGCCGTTCGAGATCGCGAACGCTATGCAAGTACTCGTCGAGTTTCTGCTGGTCGGCGCGGCCAAGCCGTTGGTGCAAGCGCTTGGCGTCGTCGAGGACAAAGTCGAGTACGCTGGATTGGCGGCGGCTGAGGACCGGGTCGCCGAGTCCGTCGGAGAACAAGCGTTGAAACACCAGCTTGGGGTCCACCTCGGGAGCGACCGGGGTGTTCTCATTTTGCCAGGCGAGATTGAATTGATAAGCGCAGCTATAACCGGAATCGCAGCTACCGCTTTTACGAACTTGGTCGCAACTGAGTTCGAGCGAGGGCAGCCGGGTGGCGTTGCCGATTTGTTGCGCTGCCACTTGGTCGACCGACACCCCGGCGCGAATATTTGCGCCAGAGGTTTTCCGCGCTTGGCAGCCGGTCAGGAAGGTGGCGTTGGCGCGTGCGTGGTCGCCGCCGCCGTCGCCGTTGGCCTCGGCCTTGTCGTGCGCGAGTCCAGTGATGATCTGCAACTGGTCTTTTACTTTTTCGAGCGGTTTTAGGGTCGGGGAAAGGTTGTAGTCTTTACCGCCGCGGCCTTCGGGATGCCACGAGTCCATGATCGCGCCGTTCGGCATGTAGACGAAGGCGAGACGTTTGGGTAATCCGCTGTTGGCGGCGGCAGCAGCGGCAGAAACAGAGGGTTGCATGGCCTCGAGGGCCGGCAGCGCCATGGCGGTACCGAGTCCACGGAGGAATGTGCGTCGTTCAACATGCCAAGACTTCTTCATATGCTTAGAATACGTTTAAAATTGGCAGAACCAACAGGGTTTCGCGCGAAAGATGCAAATAATTTGCAGCTCAAATTCAAATCTCGACCACTTTTGTTTATTCAGGTTGCCGTAAATTCAACTGGAGGGATGCCGGCCTCGGCATCTGCGGGGTATCTTCGATCCAGATCGGAGAAACGGCTCGCGAGGCCGCTCGCCCTCCAGGTGTTTTTTCTAGGTCGCCGCAAAGTTCAATGGAGGGATGCCGGCCTCGGCATCCGCGGGGGTTTCTTCGATTCAGAACGGAGAAACGGCTCGCGAGGCCGCTCGCCCTCCAGGTGTTTTTTCTAGGTTGCCGCAAATTGAAGCTGGAGGGATGCCGGCCTCGGCATCCGCGGGGGTTTCTTCGATTCAGAACGGAGAAACGGCTCGCGAGGCCGCTCGCCCTCCAGGTGTTTTTTCTAGGTTGCCGCAAATTGAAGCTGGAGGGATGCCGGCCTCGGCATCCGCGGGGGTTTCTTCGATTCAGAACGGAGAAACGGCTCGCGAGGCCGCTCGCCCTCCAGGTGTTTTTTCTAGGTTGCCGCAAATTGAAGCTGGAGGGATGCCGGCCTCGGCATCCGCGGGGGTTTCTTCGATCCAGAACAGTGAAACGGCTCGCGAGGCCGCTCGCCCTCCAGGTGGTTCTTCAGGTTGCCGCAAAGTTCAATGGAGGGATGCCGGCCTCGGCATCCGCGGGGGTTTCTTCGATTCAGATCAGTGAAACGGCTCGCGAGGCCGCTCGCCCTCCAAGTGTTTTTTCTAGGTCGCCGCAAATTGAAACTGGAGGGATGCCGGCCTCGGCATCCGCGGGGGTTTCTTCGATTCAGAACGGAGAAACGGCTCGCGAGGCCGCTCGCCCTCCAGGTGTTTTTTCAGGGTGCCGCAAGGTGTAACTAGAGGGATGCCGGACTCGGCATCCGCGGGGGTTTCTTCGATTCAGATCGGAGAAACGGCTCGCGAGGCCGCTCGCCCTCCAGGTGTTTTTTCTAGGTTGCCGCAAATTGAAACTGGAGGGATGCCGGCCTCGGCATCCGCGGGGTTTCTTCGATCCAGATCGGAGAAACGGCTCGCGAGGCCGCTCGCCCTCCAATGGTTTGTTCAAACCACTTAGCCTTCCACGCAGAACCGCAGGACCGTACCTCCCTACGATCCTAACGGGCCTGAAGCTCTGCGCGAAAGGCCGGATTTTTGTTAGGCTGCGCCTTCCACCAGTTCGGCAACGGCGCGGCTGAGGGACGGGAGAGTAAAGGGCTTGGCTAGAACCGGATCCGTGCGGTCGCGGAGCCAGCTTTGGCGTAGTTCGTTCTCTTCGTAGCCACTGACAAACAGGCACTTCAGCCCAGGATTTTTGGCGCGGAGCCGGTCGTACAATTCGGTGCCGCTGATTTCGGGCAAGGCGATGTCCGTCACCAGCAAGTCGATTCTTTCCATCTCGCGTCCGGCGATCAGCGCGTCGGTCGGGGTCTCGGCGGAAACGACATCGCAGCCCATGCACTCAAGGATGCGAGTGGCGAACGCCAGTACTCGGGTATCGTCTTCGACCAACAGAACCGTGGCATCAGAGCGAACCAGTTCCTCGCCTTTCGGAATACCGGGCATGGTGACGCGGTGGGCGACGTTGGGAAAGGTGAGGCTGACGGTACACACACCGTCGGCGCCCGTTTGCAGTTCGAGCTCGCCGCCGACGCGGTCGATCCGCTCGCGGATGCCGTTGAGACAGTCGTTCATCTCGGCGTCGATGCCGTCGGCGCCGTCGCGCATTGGCAGATAGAACGAGAGTTTAAGGCGGTCGTCGGCGATCGGCACATTGTTGTCGGCAGTCTCCGAGACCGAACGCGTGCGGATCGCCAGAACGCCGGCGGCGGGCATGCGATCTTTGGCGAGCGCGGCCAAATCCATGAGCGTTTGCTGGAAGTCGAACAGCGAGGTGAGGATACAGCCGTCGCGGGCGGCATCGTCGAGTTCCATGTTCACGGTGAACTCTTGGCCGAGCGCACGTTTGAGGAACAGTTCGAAGCGTTCGAGCACCGGATTGAGGGCGACCGGTTTGATCTCGTCGCTAGACGAGCGACTGTATTCCATCAGATAGCCTGCGAGGTCGGATGCTTGCACGGACGCTTCGGACGCGAGCTTGAGATCCTGCTGGATCGCGTGATTGACGGGCAGGTCGTCTTGGGCCAGCGACAGGAAGCCACGCACGGCGGTGAACAGATTGTTGAACTCGTGGGCGATGCCGCCCGTGAGTTTGCCGAGTACTTCCATGCGCTGGGCGCGGTGCAGTTCGTCTTCGGTCAGCTTCAGCTGTTCCATGGTGCGTTCTTTCTGCTCCATTTCGACTCTCAGTTTCGAGTTGGCGATCTCGGCGACGCGTTTGCGGCGGAGGAACAAGTCCATGGCCCAGAGCGCGAGTCCGAGCAGTAAACTGGTGAGCAGTCCGAAGCCGAGCACGGTGCCTGGCAAACGCGACAGGGCCGCCTTGGGTGAACTGGTGGCATCGACATTCAGCTTCCAATTCACGCCGGCATGTTGCCAACCCGCACCGACTGTCGACAGGTCGGCCTGCTGGCTGCGTGGCAGCACTTCGGCGCCATTCGCACTTAGCGCCACTTTGAATTCGCGCGCCTCTTCGGCGTTCAGAAGCCCTTTGATCGCGGCGGACGGTGAAATCAATCCGGTCACCATGGTGCTGTGAAAGGTGGGATTCTCAATCGGTACAAAGACGCGGAATCCTTCGGCGGAGGCGTCCCCGTGGGCGTCGAGAATCGCAACCGCTGCGGAGGCAGGTTCGCCACCGTCATCCGCCCTGTTGCGGGCCTGCACCATGCTCTCTTCGGCGAGTCCAGGTCCGTAGCTGAACATGGTATCTGGCGACGCGAACTTCACCGTTTTTTCAGGGGTGAGCAATTCACAACCGACCAGACCTGGATGGGCGTTGCGCAGGGCAGCGACATCGGCTTGCCATTCAGGACGGACGGGAATGGTACGCTTGCCCCAAGCGTCGGCAAGACCACCGAGGCAATCAACGTGGGCCCGCATCGACCCTTCGATGCGGGTGAGCACACCTTCTGCGCGTTCGCTCCACTGGTTCTGTGCGGCTTCGCGTTCGGCACCGGCGATGCGGTGGGCGACAAGGGCTGAGATGAGTCCGCCGATGATGACGGCGGCGATGGCGATAGTTCTCCACATAATATAAATCCTGTTTGGTTGTCTGAGTAGAAGCATGTGGCGTGCCACCTCCTCGGAGCACACCAACTGGACCAACAAGACGGGATTTCACCTATACGGCGCTGGCAGACCTCCAACATTCTTAAAAACGGCTGTCACTTGAGGCATTCCAGTGAGCAAAAAGAATGATCGAAACCACCGTACTGCGTTCGCGATGATGGAAAAACCAAGGCCTCCAAACGGAGAAAAGCCGAACGGATCCGCTTGAATTTTTGTGGCGGTTCATGCGACATAGGGGTCCATGAGGAATACTAATTACCAGTCTGGCTCGTCCGCAAATCCGCTCAATCCCTACGCCGCACCGGCCCATCCACGGACCGCCGCACAGGCGGAACCAAGCGAACGCGGCGCGTTCATCTCCCGCGTCTACAACCATTTAGTCGGGGCAATTCTGGTGTTCATCGGCTTCGAATTCCTGCTGTTCAAAACCGGCGTTGCCGCCGCCGTCTCGCCCATCATGTTCAGCAGCAACTGGGGTTGGCTGGCGATTCTGGGCGCGTTCGCGATTGTCGGTTCCTTGTTTTCCGGCATGGCGGCCAAGGCCATCTCGCCGCAAAAACAGTACATGGCTCTCGGCGGCTACGTGTTCGCCGAAGCCTTAATCCTGATGCCGCTCCTCTGGAAGGCGAGCGAGATGGATCCGTCCGGCACCATGATCATGACGGCGGGTGCGATCACCATCGCCGCGTTCATCGGACTCTCGGCCATCGCCTTTTTCACCCGCAAAGATTTCTCGTTCATGGGCACCGCCCTAATGTGGATCGGCGTAGTCGCCGTGATCGCGATTGTCGCCTCGCTGATCTTCGGCTTCAATCTCGGCATCTGGTTTTCCGCCGCCATGGTGGTGTTCGCCGGCGCCCTGATCCTCTACGAGACGTCCAAAGTCATCCACAACTACCCGACCGACCGACATGTGGCCGCCAGCCTCGCCCTGTTTGCCGCGATCGCCGTGATGTTCTGGTACGTGCTGCGCATTCTAATGTCGCGCCGCTAAGGCGGGCTTGTCCGTTAGTAGTTGCTGGTAGTTTGTAGCTGGTAGCAATGGAAGGCCGGAAGTGGATCGCCAGATGGACTACAAAGAATCGATACGGGTGAACGCATCGATCCTCGTGGCCTTGCATTCGCGGATCGGCAAAACGTATATCTCGCGCGAAGCTAGCCCGGCGCAGCGACTCGAATGGCAGAATGCCTGTTCGGAGTTTCGGCAGAAGCACGATGAACTGGCGTTCATTGGCGGCGTCGATACGGCACGGAGTCGTCTGCGAGGCGGCGACCAGCAGGCCATCGACTACGCCTTGGATTTCTTAGAGGTGCGCCCCTACTTTCATCGTTCTGGTTACATGTATAACGACTTCATGCGCGTGCTACGCAACTGCCCGTTGTCCTCCGAACAACAAGATCGTTATGATCGGATGGCCGAACGATATCGGGCCTACCGACTGGCTCGTCAAACGACGGCAATTAGGGCCTACAAGCTCAGGCGCTTGAACACGGTCTCGGGAATATGACGGATGATCAGCATGATGAAACACCAGAACCAGGGAACGTAGGCGACGGCGGTGCCGCGGTTGGTGTGTTTGTAGATAAGGCGTCCCGCCTTTTGGGCGCTGGCGAACAGCGGTCCCTTCTTGATGTGCGCGGTCATCGGCGTGTCGACGAAACCGGGCTTGATGGTGACGATGCGCACGTTCTGTTTGAACATCCGGTTGCGCAGGCCAGAGAGGTAGGCGTTGAGTCCGGCCTTGGCAGAACCGTACACGTAATTGCTCTGGCGTCCGCGGTCGCCAGCGACCGATGAGATGACCGCGACGGTCCCCTGCCCCGCTGCGGCCATCTGTTCGGCGACACGTCCAGCCAAGTGGGCCGGACTCAGAAAATTGACGCGCAGGTTGACCTCGGCTTGTTCGGGATCGCTCTGTTCGACGTCCTGATCGCCAAGTACGCCGTGGGCGATCAGCGCGATGTCCGGCACTTTCTTGAAGGCGGCGGCGGCCGCAACCAGCACCTCGGCGTGGTTGCTGTTGATCGCTAGATCTGCGATGTGGACGTCGACGGACTCGGCCCCGCGCACCAACAAATCGGCGGCGATCGACTTCAGTTTCGCGGCGTTGCGCCCGACCAAAAAAAAGCTACAGAGGTCGCCGGCCCAGTAACGGGCGGCGTGTTCGGCCATGGCAGATGTGGCACCGAGAATGAGAACTTTTTTCATGAGGATTGGACGCGGCGCCAGAAGCTTGAGGAAAAGGCAGGATCGACGAAAGGCAGGAGGTCGGCGTGATTGGGAAAGTAGCGGCGGAACCGAGCGGGGCTCATGCGGGCGTCCTTGGCCGGATAGACGCGGCCGCCGGCGTGGGCGGTGATGGCGTCGAGCTTTTCGAACAAGGCCAGACTGCGTTCGCCGCGGTTGGGAAAATCGAGCGCGAGGGTGACGCCCGGCATCGGAAAACTGAGCAGCCCCGGGGACGGCAAGCCGCCGAAGACTTTGAGTACGGCGAGAAAACTGCCTTGGCGGGAGGCGCTGATGGTTTCGAAAATCTCGCGAATGGCGCGGTCGTCCCCTTCGAACGGGACCACACATTGATACTGGAAGAAGCCCTGCTTGCCGTACAGCCGGTTCCAGTTACCGACGCTGTCGAGCGGGTAGAAGAACGGTTCGTAGTGCATCAGATGATCGGTCTGACGGCGCCATTGTTTGTGGTAGAAGCCGAGGTTGAACAGCTTCATGGTGAGCGGGTTTAGCAGGAACCGAGGGGCGGATATCGGGATACTCGGCCCGGAGGATTTGGGGCGTTGCTTGCCGGGGCGGTCGGCCGGGGCGTGGTTGCCACGCATGAAGATGCCGCGTCCGAGTTTGTCGCCGCGAGCAAGGCAGTCGACCCAAGCGACGGTGTGTTCGTGGCTCGCGTCGGACTCGCGTGCGCGTTCGAAGAACTCGGCGAGATTAGCGAACTTGATGTGTTCGACCTCAAGCTGTGGATTGTGAATCGGCTTGAGCACGATGGTGGCCTGGGTGATCAGCCCGGTCAGTCCGAGTCCGCCGATGGTGGCGCGGAACCACTCGGGGTTTTCCTTTGGCGAACAGCGCATGCGGCTGCCGTCGCTGCGCAGCAGTTCGAGTTCGGTGACGTGGCGTCCAAAGGTGCCAGCGCGATGGTGGTTCTTGCCGTGGATGTCGTTCGCGATTGCGCCACCAAGGGTCACGAACTTGGTCCCGGGCGAGACCGGCAGGAAGTAACCATGGGGCACGATATGGTCGAGGATGGTGGCGAGTGAGATGCCGGCTTCGCAGGTGAGTTCGCGGGTGTTCGCGTTGAAGCGAATGAAGCGGTCGAGCCGACTGGTCAGCAGCAGCGCGCCCTGATCGTTGAGGCAGGAGTCCCCGTAACTACGACCGAGACCGTGGGGTAGACAGGAGCCCGCCCCGTTGATGTTCGGCAGCGGGGCACAGCGGTCCGTAATCTCATGGACCGAGTGTTCGGCTTCGGGAAGCCTTCCCCAAGATTGAATATCCCTGCGCAACGTCATCGAAGGCTATAAAGACACGCAGAACTGTGAAAAATCAAACGTTGGATTCGTCCGTCCGTCGTTCGGATGGAACAAAGCGGTTATGCATCACCAGTATAAACAAGGTGTTACGCATCGAACCGGAACATCTTTTTCTTCCCGGCGCGGAGCAATAGATACCCATCCTTCACATCATCTGCGGTGACTTCCCGCTTGGGATCAGCCACTTTGTCGTCGTGGATGCGAACGCCACCACCCTGAACTAAACGTCGCGCTTCGCCGTTGGACTTGGCCAAGTTCGCGGACACCATCAAGCTAAGCAAGCCAGCCGGCAGTTCGGGCAATGGACCGTTTGGGATGGCGTCGCCGGTCACGTCGGCGGCGCCGCTGAAGGCCTTGCGCGCCGAGTCGCACGCGGCGTCGGCTTCGGCCTCGCCGTGCACCAGTTTGGTCACTTCGAACGCCAGCACTTCTTTCGCCTCGTTCGCCGCTACCCCTTCCATCGCCCCGAGTCGCTTGATCTCGTCGAGTTCCATGAAGGTGAAGTAGCCGAGGTATTTTCCCACGTCCGAGTCCGCGGTGTTGCGCCAGAACTGGTAGAAATCGTACGGACTCGTGCGCGCCGGATCGAGCCAGATGTTACCCTGCTCCGACTTACCGAACTTGCCGCCGTCGGACTTGGTCACCAGCGGAAAAGTCAGCCCGGCGAGCGAGCCTTGATGCAGGCGGCGTCCGAGATCGATGCCCATCACGATGTTGCCCCACTGATCCTGTCCGCCGACCTGCAAGGTGCAGTTGTGGTGCTTGAACAGCCAAGCAAAGTCGTAGGCCTGCATCAGCATGTAGCTGAACTCGAGGTAGGTAATCCCGTCGCCCTCGCCAGTCATCCGGCCTTTCACCGACTCCATCGACAGCATCCGGTTCACCGAGACGCGGCTGCCGACTTCGCGCAGCATGTCGATCCACGACGCGTCGGCGAACCAGTCGATGTTGTTGACCAGCACCGCGCCGGTGTCGGTATCGCCATCATTGTCATCGAACCGGACCAGTCGCCCGATCTGTTTCGCGATCGCCACGCCGTTGGCTTCGATGATCTCGCGCGTGAGCATTTGCCGCGCTTCAGTTTTGCCTGACGGATCACCGACAAGTCCGGTCGCGCCGCCCACCAGGATGTATGGCTTGTGTCCGGCGCGTTGTAGATGCGCCAAGCCCATGATCGGCACCAGCGAACCCACGTGCAGCGAATCCGCCGTCGGATCGAAGCCACAATAAACGCCGACCGGTTTGGCGAGGCGTTCTTGAATGTTCTCGTCCGTGCATTGCGAGACGAGGCCGCGGGCGTGGAGTTCTTGGTACAGGTTCATGGCTGCTTGGGTATGGGGTTGAGGTGGGGTTTGTAAAGGGAGGGCGAAGGTTTCATGAAGAAGTTGGTCAGTGATGAAGATCTCGGCCACGTCTTCGCAAGCCCTCGACCCGCTGGGAAGCGCGTCGTTGGGATACTGGCTGGAAGCCAGTACTACATTTGGCCGCCGGTAGTACGGCCCTTCAAGGCGGTATTGCAACGACAGTCCTTCCAGGCTGTCGAATCCGCTTCGAAATTCATCACGTTCTTCTCCACCATCAAAAACAAAAAGGCCGCGTTTCCGCGGCCTTTCTGATGAAGGGTTCAACCGAACTTATTCGGTTTTGCCCCCTTTGTCTTCGGACTGACCGGGCGTCCAGGACTCGCTGCCTTCGAGGGCGCCGAAGGCTTCGTCGAACGCGCTGCCGAGGTCCACGAGGTCTTCGCCGGGGCGGAGGCCTTCGAGATAGGACTCGTCGAGCACGAAATCTTCGTCGTCCAGTGCGGCGGCTTTGACACTCAAGCCGATGCGGCGTTCGGCCGTGTCGATCTTGATGATGCGGGCTTCCACTTCCTGGTTCAGATTGAGCACGTCGCGGACTTTCTCGACGCGTTGCTCGCTGAGCTGGCTGATGTGGATGAGACCTTCGATGCCGTCTTCGATCTCCACGAACGCGCCGAATGTCGCGATCTTGGCGACGCGGCCTTTGATGACCTGACCGACGCTGTATTTGGAGGTGATGCCGTTCCACGGATCTTCCTGAGCCTGCTTGAGGCCGAGGCTGATGCGCTGTTGCGACACGTCGACTTCGAGGACGACCGCTTCGACTTCCTGGCCGCGTTCGAGAATCTCGGACGGGTGGTTGACTTTGCGGGTCCAGCTCATGTCGGACACGTGCACCATGCCGTCGACACCTTCGGTCATTTCGACGAACGCACCGTAGTTGGTGAAGTTGCGCACCTTGCCTTGGACGCGGGCGCCGATCGGGTAGGTTTCCGCGATGACTTCCCACGGGTTGCGTTCGGTCTGGCGGATGCCGAGCGAAATCTTTTTGGCTTCGGTGTCGATGTCCAGAACCACGGCTTCGATCTCGTCGCCGAGGTTGAGCGCGTCGGCGGCGCGGGTGATGCGCTTGGTCCAAGAGATTTCGGACACGTGGACAAGGCCTTCGACGCCTTCCTGCAGTTCGACGAACGCGCCGTAGGGCATGAGGTTGACGACAGAGCCTTTGACCCGTGTGCCCACCGGGTAATCGGCTTCGATTCCGTCCCAGGGGTTGGTGGTTTTCTGTTTGAGGCCGAGCGACACGCGCTCTTTCTCCAGGTCCACTTCGAGAATCATGACCTGCAGCTCCTGACCAATCTCAAGCACTTCGCTCGGATGGTTGATGCGGCCCCAAGTGATGTCCGTGATGTGCAACAGGCCGTCGAGGCCGTTGAGATCGATGAACGCGCCGAAGTCGGTGAGGTTCTTTACGGTACCGGTGCGAAGTTCGCCCTGCACAATCGTCGAGAGGAGAGCTTGTTTCTGAACGCGACGTTCTTCTTCGAGCAGTTCGCGGCGCGAGACCACGATGTTGCGGCGTTCGGTGTTAATCTTCAACACTTTAAAGGTGTAGGTCTGGCCGACAAAATCGTCAGGATTGCGAACCGGCACAATGTCGATCTGCGAACCGGGGAGGAAGGCTTCGATGCCGACGTCCACCAGCATGCCGCCTTTAACGCGGGCCCGAACGATACCGTCGATGGTGTCGCCTTCGCTGTAGTTTTCGAGAATGTCGTCCCAGTTGCGCTGGAGTTCGGCTTTTTGTTTGCTGAGGACCACACGACCGCGGTCGTTTTCGAGGTGCTCAAGCAAGACTTCGACGGTGTCGCCTTCGTTGAGGTCCGCGTACTCGCGGAACTCGTTGGCATTGATCATGCCGTCGGATTTGTAACCGATGTCGATGAGGCAATCGGTCGGGGTTTTGGTCACGATTTTACCTGTGACGATGGTGCCCTCGGTGAGGGACATCATGGATTGCTCGTAGAGGGCTTCCAGTTTGGAACGACCTTCCTCGCCACTGTATTCGGCGATATCGATGTCAATCTGTTGTTTGGGTTGGTGGGTTAGTATGTCTGCCATTAAGTGTCCTAGTGTGTTTTACCCGGCCCACTCGGACCGGACGTGAAGGGCTAGGCCAATAAACGGATGCGTCAAGGCCAAAGAACGCATAAAATCAGCGGAAATCCCGCGATTTTGCCCGTTCGGGGTTTATGGCAAGATCCTGCCATAGAGTGGCACACCTTTGCCACCTTATGGCAGGACCTTGCCACTCTATGGCGAAGCTCTGCCATAAGCGATTTTCTCCAAACTGACCGTCTCACCGTCCGCATCTTCAGTTGACATTCTCGGTGAGCCCCAAATCACAGCACGATCTCCCTCGACTTGGCTCAATTTCTATAACTTGTTTTATTTGTAACCAGTTATGACAATTATCCGTTCCATGATCCTATTGCTCGCGATCCTACCCTTTATGGGCTGTGGAACGGGTCCGGGTGATGATTCGCAAACAACAGGAACAACGGCGGACACGAAGGAAGAGCCGATCCTGAACTTCCTCAACTGGGAAGACTACATCGCCGACGACGTGCTGGAGAAGTTCAAAGAGGAAACGGGCATCGAGGTCCGGTTGACCACTTTCGGCTCGACCGAACAACTGGAAGCCATTCTGCAAGAAGACCATCGCGAGTTCGATCTGACGGTGGTCGACCATACTTCCTTGGCGCAGTTTATCGACCAAAAGATCTTGGCCGAGCTTCACCATCCGTGGCTCGGCAACCTCGGCAATCTAAAGAAGGGCTTCGACCAGTTGAATTACGACCCGAAGCACCAATGGTCGGTGCCGTATTTTACCGGCATGGCACTGATTATCTATAACAAGGATAAATGTCCCGACGTGCCGACGCAGTGGGCGGACTTGTGGAAGCCTGAATACTCCGGCAAGGTCGTCTTGATGGAGGACCACTGGGATTACCTCGGACTTGGCCTGGTGAAAAAAGGGTATGCATACGCCGATCCGGATCCCGCGCATTGGTCCGAAGCGGTGGAGGGGTTCGCCGAGGTCCTTGCCCACTGCGGCAATCTGACCGAGTTCGATGATGCGCTCGAGCAGGTTGTGTCCGGAGAGATGTGGATCGGCACTTGCTACAACGCCGATGCCCGTCTCCGGTCGCTGGACCAACCACAGCTTGGCTATGTCCTGCCGGCAGAAGGCGGCATGAAGTGGACGGATTTGCTGGCGGTGGTCCGGCGGGCCGAACATCCGCGCAACGCGCATCGTTTCATCAACTTTCTCTTGGATCCGGAAAACGCCGCCATGCATGCCAACGCCATGCAAAATGCGACCGTGGTGGCACCGGCCGAACAGTGGATCGAGCCGGGTATTAAAAACGATCCGTGCGTCACGCTTTCAGCGGAGATGGAGGCGAAATTTCCGCCGTTCCACCAGATGAGTCCGGGCCTGAACGCCACGCTTACCGAACTGCGCCAGCTCGCCAACCAACACAAGGAACGGGTTCGCAACGCCGGCCAACCCGCCGCCGACTGAGACCATGAAACGCACGGGATGGAATCTGCCCAAGCCCCTCTGGGTCGCAACGATTGCCGGCATTCTCCTGCTGGTACTCCAGTTCGGCATTGGCGGCTCCTTCTTGTCCTCCCGTCTGGAATCCCAAGGCTTCGAACGAAAGCAGGGCGAGTTGGCAACCGGGCGACAGCAGCTGAAAAAGAATGCGTCCCGTTATCAGTATCAGGCGGAGGCGATGGCGGCCAATCCGGCGCTCGTTCCGTTCCAGGGGCGCGACGGCATCCAATTGCAGAAGGTGGAAGAGGCCCACGGCATGTTCCGGCCTGAGAAGCCGATCATCACCCTGCTCTCCGTGGATGGCCATCCGGTGGAAACCAACCAGTCGGGCCCCGTCCCCAACCAGATCGGCCAGACAAAAGCCTTTCGCGCGGCCTTGAACGGGCATGCCAGCTGCTCCAATCCGCACCTTCTCGGTGGAAGGAAAGGCCTGATCATTGCCATCTATCATCCGCTGCGGGATCAACAGGGCACCATCCAACGAGTCGCCCGGCAATACGTCCTGCTGCGGGATCTGGCTCCCGAAATCGAATCGGAAGGCCACTTTATCTGGTTGGACAAGCATGGTGATGTTCTGCTCGGCAAAGATCTGGAACCGCTGTCGGATTTTTCTCAGCAGGCCGAAGGCTGGTCCCCGAACCAAGACCAAGGAATCTACACCGACACGGCTTCAGGCAAACCGCTGTATTATGTTCAAGCCCCCTTGGACGATCTGGCTTTGGTGCCGGGCGGGCAGCTGCTGTTCGTCACTCCGGCAACTGTCGTGCTGGCCACCATGGGCCCGTTGCGGCAGCTCCTTCTCGGCAGTGTCGGCCTGCTTCTGATCCTGACACTTATCGTCGCCTTGTGGTTGCGCTACCGGAGACCTGCCGTTCCGGATACGGCCCTCGCGACCCGCACACTTGACCAAGACGGCCTCTCGACGGACCCGGTCCCGACGTGGTGGGCTGAGTACAGCGACAGAACGCGCTCGACCCCCTGTTCCAATACCGTGAATGCGTTCGGCGGCAGCAATCCCCCACCCTGGCGCCAACCGCCGGAGGTTCCCGGGCACGAACTTCTCGAGGTGATCGGCTGCGGCGGCTTTGGCTGCGTATTCCGCGCCCGGCAAAACAGCTTGGATCGAATTGTGGCGATCAAAGTGCTGTTTCCCCAACTCGCCCAGGACACCAAGTATCGACAGCGCTTGATGCAGGAGGGCCAAGTTCTGGCACAGCTCGAACACCGACACATCGTGCATGTCCTCGAAGTCGGAGGCGACGAGAAAACCATGTGGATGAGCATGGAATATATCGAAGGCAAGACCCTGAAACACCATCTAGAAAAAGGCCGCCCGTGCGAGCGCGCGTTCTCGATTTTGGATCAGGTGTGTGACGCGCTGACCTTCGCCCACGACAAACAAATCGTGCACCGCGACATCAAACCGTCCAACATCTTGATCGACGAAAACGGGCAGGTTCGGGTGGTCGATTTCGGCATCGCGAAAGTCACCGGCAGCCCACTGGTCACCGCCACCGGCCATGGCATGGGCACCCCCGGATATATGGCTCCGGAACAATTTTCCGCCCATGTCCCAGTGACGGAACGCGCCGACATCTACGGCTTGGGCGTGGTCGCCTACCAACTGGTCACGGGCTTGAAGCCCACGCCGGGTTCCAAGCCCCCCTCCCAGTTGAATGAGTCGTTGCCGCAGGAAATAGACGAGTTGATCATGTCCTGCATGCGTTCCGAACCCGACGAGCGGCCCGAGAGCGTGGCTTGGTTCCAGCAGGAGTTGCGCAAGATCATCAAACAGTCCGTTTCAAACAGCCCCGCAAAGGCATAGCGACTGGCGCCGCTGTACGAACACATGCGGGAGGATTTCTTGGCCGCCAGCCTAGCTTTCCGGACACGGCTTTCCGGACAAGATTCTTGATGGGTGATTGCTTGGTAGTATTTTAACCGGACCGTCTCACCGTCGAAGCACCGTACCGCCCACTCAGGCAACGAACCACGAACCTTCCACCTATGACCTATCCCTTGCTCCGAACCTGTCGCCTTGCCCACTCGCTCGCTTGCGCGCTGCTCCTCTGTTGTTCGTCGTACTCACTCGCCCAAGATACGCCGGATGCCGAACCGCCTACCTTGGTGCTTGCCTCCTCGCTGATTCATCCGAGCGAAAAAATCGCGCACGGGTTCGAGGCGACCCAGATGAAGACAACCGACGCGATGTGCACTATAACAAGGCCGGCAACGAATTGCTGGCGAACCAAGTGGCGAAGACCATTGCGGAGAGTTTACCGGCTGTTGCGGGTTCGAAGCCAGCGCTGGTGGCACCCTGAACCTTATGAATGTCGGCCAGTAGCACACGCTTCCAGCGGGTGTTCGTAACGCCTGACCTCCGTGTCAGGCGAAGAGCTAGGCGAGACGTGCGTATTGAGATCGTCATAGAGGATCAATCGCACATTTTTTAGCGTGGTGGGTTTCTCCGGGTCGTGGTGTTCGCGGCAAGCAGCCAGACGAGCGAGCAAGAGACGAGCAACGAACGGAAGGCACGGCAAGGGTTCATGCCTTATTGTTTGGATGATCATTTGACCTCCAGCAACCGATAAACAAGGACTCGCCACGCATGGCATTCCAACTCATTCCCGACAACCGCTCCGAACTCCCGCGAGAACCTGAGGACATCCTGTTTCGATTCCTCGAATATATCGAAGCCCTCGAACTCACCCCCTACGCGGCCCAAGAAGAAGCGATGATGGAACTCATCATCGAGGATGCCAACGTCATCCTGAACACGCCCACGGGGTCCGGCAAATCGCTGGTGGCCGCCGCCATGCACTTCAAGTCGGTCTGCCTCGGACGGCGTTCGTACTACACGTGTCCGATCAAAGCCTTGGTGAACGAAAAATTCTTGTCGCTCTGCCGCGAGTTCGGCGCGCAACACGTCGGCATGATCACCGGTGACGCGAGCGTGAACACCACCGCACCGATCATTTGCTGCACCGCCGAAATCCTCGCCAACCTCGCCCTCCGGCACGGCGATCAAGCGCCGGTCCAAGACGTGATCATGGACGAGTTCCACTTTTACTCCGACCGCGAACGCGGCGTAGCCTGGCAAGTACCACTCCTCACCCTGCCCCACTGCCGCTTCTTGCTCATGTCCGCCACCCTCGGCGACACCCCCTTCTTCGAACGCGAACTCCACGCCCGCACCGGCGCGCGCACCGTCACGGTGAAATCTTCGGACCGACCGGTCCCGCTCGAGTTCGCTTACGAGAAAGAATCCCTCAACGACGTCGTCGAACAACACGCCGGTTCGCCCACCTATATTGTGCACTTCAGCCAGCGCGCCGCCACCGAAACCGCCGCCGCCTTTCTATGCATCAACTTTCTCTCCAAAGATCAGAAAGCCCAGATTGCTGAAGAGCTCATCGGTGTCCCGTTCAAAAGCCCGTTCGGCAAACAGATGAAAAAGCTCATGCGCCACGGCGTCGGATTGCACCACGCTGGACTTCTGCCGAAGTACCGGGTGCTGGTCGAAAAGCTGGTGCAAAAAGGATTGTTGCACGTGATCTGCGGCACCGACACGCTCGGCGTCGGCATCAATGTCCCCATCTCCACTGTCATCTTCACCCAGCTCAGCAAGTACGACGGGGTCAAACAAGGCCTGCTCACGGTCCGCGATTTTCAACAGATCGCCGGACGCGCCGGACGCCGCGGCTACGACGACATCGGCCATGTGGTATCCATCCCGCCGCCGCACGTTCTCGAAAATCTCAAAGCCGACCGCAAAGCCGCAGCCAATCCGGGGAAGAAAAAGAAGGGAGCAAAAAAGAAAGCGCCCGAAGGCTTCGTCAACTGGAACGAAGCCACCTTTCAAAAACTCATCGAGTCACCTCCGGAACCGCTGCGTTCGAGCTTTACCGTCAGTCACGGCATGTTGCTCAACGTGCTCAGCCGCGAGGAGGACGACGGCGTGCAGGCGATGATCGACCTGATCGCCAACTGCCACGAATCGACCAAGACGAAGTTCCGCCTGCGCCGCCGCGCCTTCCAGTTGTTCCGCAACTTGCTCGACAAAGAAATCGTCACCATGTTGCCGCCTTGGGAAGACGAACGCCACCCGCGCATCCGCGTGAACGTGTTTCTGCAAGAGGACTTCAGCCTCAACCAAACGCTGTCGATGTTTCTCATCCATGCACTCGAGCTGCTCGACCCCGAACACCCCGACTACGCCCTCGACCTGCTCAGCCTGGTCGAGGCCATTCTTGAAGACCCGCAACGCATCCTCCGTCAGCAGTTGCGCAAAATCCGCGGCGAGGCCATCCAGAAGATGAAGGCCGAAGGCATCGACTACGACGAACGCATGGAACGACTGGAGGACATCGAATATCCAAAGCCGAACCGTGAGTTCACCTACCAAACCTTCAACGAGTTCGCCGACCGCCACCCTTGGGTCGGCCAGGAAAATATCCGCCCCAAATCCATCGCCCGCGAGATGATCGAGGGCTTCTACTCGTTTGCCGACTATATCCGTCACTACAATCTCGAACCCGCGGAAGGCCTGCTTCTGCGTCACCTTACCCAAGTCTATAAGGTCATGCAGCAAACCGTTCCTGACGACGCCAAGAACGAGGCCTTCGTGGAGATGGAAATTTATTTCGAGAGCATGATCCGCGAAACAGATTCCAGCCTGCTCGACGAATGGGCCAAACTCAACGACCCGGACTATGACCCCGAAGCCGCCCAGTCCGAACGAGAAGAAGCGCTGGCCGAAGCCGCCCCGCCGTTCGACGTCACCCGCGACAAGAAAGCCTTTGGCATCCGAGTCCGCAACGAGACCGTCCGCCTGCTCCGCTACTTCAGTACCAAGCACTATGCCGATGCCGTCGAACATCTCGACGACAACGGTTCGGAGTCTGGCGCCCCCGACGGGACCGAGCATGCCACGCCAGATGGCAACTGGAACGAACGCGCGCTCAAGGCACTCGCCGCCCCCTACTTCGAAACCTACGACCGGATTAGCCTCGGACCCGACGCGCGCAATCAAGCCGCGTTCCGGATCGAGGAGACGCCCAGCACCTGGCGGGTCGAACTCAGCATCTATACCCAGATCGACGCGGGCGAAGAAGGGATGAGCGCCGAAGAAGCGACCGAGTGGGTGCTTGAGGCCGCGTTTGATCTAGACGAATGCCGCGCCGCCGAACGCGCGGTGCCCGCTCTGGTCGCCATCCGTCCCATTGGCTGAAGCCACACGAGACTCAGAAGCCAAACTTCAGCATAGCCTCTCGCGGCACTGACCGTGTTATCGGAAAGAATGGCGATGTTTTGAGTTCGGGGACGAGAGAAAATCTAAACTTTAACGAAAAAAGTGGAACTTTCGAGTTGCCAACAAGATTTTGGGCACTACTTTGCGCAAAAATACACTATTTTGACAAACAGTTTGGAGAACACCATGGCAAAAGCAGCTAAAAATTCGCTCGATGGAGCGCAAGCACTGATCAAATGTCTCGAAGACGAGGGCATCGAATACATCTTCGGTTATTCCGGCGGCGCCGCCCTGCCGATTTTCGACGCGCTAGAGACAGTGAATACCAAAATCAAGTTTATCCTCACCCGCCACGAACAAGGCGCGACGCACATGGCCGATGGCTATGCACGCGCAACCGGTAAACCGGCCTGCGTGCTCGTTACCAGTGGTCCCGGCGCCGGCAATACCATCACCGGGATCATGACCGCCCAGATGGATTCCGTGCCGATGATCATCGTCACCGGCCAGCAGGTCACCTGGATGCTCGGCAAAGACGCTTTCCAGGAAGCGGACGTGTTCGGCATCACCATGCCGCTCGTCAAACACAGCTATCTCGTCAAAGACACCAACGACCTGCCGCGTGTCGCCAAAGAGGCCGTCTATATCGCCACCAGCGGTCGCCCCGGCCCCGTTCTGATCGACGTGCCGAAAAACATCAGCCAAGGTCCCTTCACTGGGAAGCTCAAACAGGAGATGGACCTGCCGGGTTACCACCCGAAGAAGTCGCTCGAGTTCAACATGGATCACGTGCTGGAAATCGCCGAAGCGCTGAGCAAAAGCAGCAAGCCAGTGATTCTCGCTGGCCACGGCATCATGCTAGCCGACGCGGGTCCAGAACTCAAAACGCTCGCGAAAACGCTCAACTGCCCCGTCACCAACACGCTCCTTGGTAAGGGCATCTTCCCCGAGACCCACGAACTCTCCCTCGGCATGCTCGGCATGCACGGCACCGCCTACGCCAACAAAGCCATTTGCGAAGCCGACCTGATTTTCAACATTGGTTCGCGCTTTGACGACCGTATCATCGGCCAACCCGAGAAGTTTGGACGCCAGGCGAAAATCATCCACATCGACATCGACGAGTCCGAGATCGGAAAAATGGTCGAACCCGACCATTACTGTGTCGGCGACGCCAAAGTGATCCTCAAGGAACTCAACAAACACATTTCCAAACTCGATACCGCCGACTGGCTCGAACACCTCGAAGGCTACAAGAAGAAATTCCCGCTCGGCTGGAAGAAACAGGGCGGGCTGAAAATGCAGCACGTCATCGACGCGCTTTTCCGCGTGACCAAAGGCAACGCCATCGTCTCCACCGACGTCGGCCAGCACCAGATGTGGGCGGCACAGTTCTACAAAACCGACGAACCCTATAAATGGCTCAGTTCCGGCGGTGCCGGCACCATGGGCTTCGGTTTCCCCGGCGCCATCGGCGCGCAGTTCGGCTGCCCGAAAGAATGCGTTGTCTGCATCGTCGGTGACGGTGGATTCCAGATGACCCTGTGCGAACTCGCGACGGCCGTGATTCACAAGTTGCCGATCAAGATCATCGTGCTCAACAACCACTACCTCGGCATGGTCCGCCAATGGCAGGAACTGTTCTTCGAAGACCGCACCAGCGGCGTCGACCTCATCGGCAATCCCGACTTCGCCAAACTCGCCCAGGCCTACGGCGCTGAAGGCCTAAACTGCAAACGCCCGGCCGACGTCGACAAGACGCTGGAAAAAGCGATGGCGATCAACGACCGTCCCGTGCTCATCAACTTTGAAGTGGTCAAAACCGACAACGTCTTCCCGATGATCCCCGCCGGCGCTGCCCTTGAGGACATGCTCACCGAGGCCCCTAAATATAAGCTCGCGAAGCCGACCGGCTCCACCTGATCCCGCGAACCAACCGATCACCCGAGAAAGATTTTTCATGAAAACGAAAAAAATCATCACCACGGACACCCCCGTCGCGCTGTCGGACAACAGCAGCATTCACACGCTTAGCGTGTACGTCGCCAACAAACCCGGGGTGCTTGCCCGGATTGCCCAAGTCTTCGCCCGCCGCGGATTCAACATCGAATCCCTCGTGGTGAGCCCAGCCATCGACGGTCGGTTCTCCCGCATGTCAATCGGCGCTTCCGGCGACCCGGAAATGCTCGATCAGATTATCAAGCAGGTGAACAAGCTGATCGATGTGCTCCATTGCAGCGACCACACGTTCGACAACCGCGTGGTCAAAGAACTCGCGCTGGTAAAGTTCAAAGTCGGCCCGAAAGACCGCGCCGAGGCACTGCAAATCGGCGAACACTTCGGCGTCAAGACGGTCGACCTCACCGAAGGGTCGATGATCTTCATGGGTACCGGCGATAGCGGCAAACTCGACTCGATGATCCAGATGCTGTCCAAGTTCGAGATCGTCGAACTGGTACGCACCGGTAAAGTCGTGATGATCCGCGGCGAAGAACCGACGTAGGGAAGTAGCCTGTCGTCAGTAGTTAGTAGTTAGTAGTCAGGAGGGGGCGGGCCTTGCGGCTGGGTCTGTAATCAGTGACCAGTGATCAGGTTATCTCGGCCTGCGGTCGGAAAGTGACCAGAGATGAGTCATTCGTTTGTGTCGGCCAAGCTAGGCCAATGCCCGCCGTCACAGGCCGAAGGCCCACACTGACCACTGATAACTGACCACTGATTCCTCCTCGGGCCGAAGGCCCCTCCCTGCTGGCTCCCAACTACCGTCTACTGACTACTACTAACATCAAACTACCGGCGGACGCGACGTCCCCGGCGGTTGTTTCGGTGGCGGCTGTTTTGGTGCGGGCGTGACCAGTAGCGGATAGCGAATCTTCAGGTCGTCGTCCAAATACACTTCCACCCAGTAAGTTCCGAACTCTTCCAAAGCCACGTTGCCGAACACCTGCACGATGGTCGCCGCAGACTGCGGATTCTGCAATTTCACCGCCATCTTTTTGCCGGTCACCAGCAAGGTAGACTGGTCTGGTTTGAACAACTTCGCCTCCTGGGTGAACTCCCCTTCGCCGCTGCACCACCGCGTGACTAAGCAGAGCCGACCGAGCCGTGCCGGTACTTTCTGCAAGGGTAGTACATCGAAGAGACCGATGAGCATTAGCTTGCCGTTGTGTTCGAAGCGGACATCCTCGCAAATGAGGGAAGATTGGAGATCAGGGTGCATAGGCATCGAACCATGCCCAAACCGCTTTCAACTTGCAAGAAACATGGGCTTTATCAGAGCACGGAACCGTAATCCGCTTGAATCAGTACCGTTTCATCGATAGGTCTTAGGCGACGGAAAAGACGGATGAAAAACCTGAACCCGGAAAGCCCCCGATGGAACCAACGACCAACAAGAGAGATCTAGCTGAGAATTCAGACCGGACAGCTGATTCGCTTACATCATCACAAACGCCTTATCCTTCCCCTCCCGCGCACCCCGCGCACCCCGCGCACCCCGCGCCCCCCGCGCCCCCCCGCGCGTACCCGCAACATTTTGGCGAACATCTGATGATCGGTAGCTACGACAAACTAAACAGCGAAGAGATCGTCCGGCATGTACTCACCGATCTACCCGAAACGTTGGACATGCTCACCCTCGGTGGACCCGACGTATACCGTTGTGACGGCAACCACTACTTCACCGAGGCTTTCGAGTTGCAGGAAGTGGCAGTCAATTTCATCAAGTGCGGCACCCGCTACCCCAAAGACCATGGGCTCGAAGTCAGGACTACCGCAACCGCATCGGTTGAGGCATCACGCATCATTGAACGCTTTTTCGTCAAACGAACCCAACCACGAAGGTAAATTTCATATGAGAATCACACGACGCAACTTCGGCAAAACCACCCTCGCAACCGGTGCAACCGGGGCACTCGCCAGCACCTTTTCCCTTCTCCCCTCCTCCGTCCTCGGTGCAAACGAAAAGGTGAACGTCGCCTTCATTGGTTGCGGCGGCATGGGCAACGGCGACGCCAAAGCGGTCGCCCGCACCGGACTCGTCAACGTGGTTGCATTGTGCGACATCGCCATGGGCACCCCACACACGGCGAACCTTGAACGCGAATATCCGGACGTTCCGCGGTTCAAAGATTTCCGCCAGATGTTCGACAAGATGGCGGACGAGATCGACGCCTGCACCGTCGCCGTTCCCGACCACGCCCACTTCCCCATCGCGATGCGGGCTATGTCGCACGGCATCGGTGTCTACGTTGAAAAGCCGCTCGCGCATACCTTCGAGGAGTGCGAGATGATGATGGCGGCCGAAACCAAATACAAGGTGGTCGCGCAGATGGGCAATCAAGGCCACTCCGGCGCGAACTTCTTCCAGTTCAAAGCGTGGCAGGAAGCTGGCATCATCAAGGACATCCACGCCGTCACCGCCTACATGAACAAGGGCCGCCGCTGGCATCCTTGGACCATCAACAACGGCTTTCCGACCGGCGAAGACATGCCGGAAGGACTCGATTGGGACACCTGGCTCGGCACCGCGCAAGAAACCCCGTTCAGCGGCAAGCTGCACCCTGGCAACTGGCGTGGCTGGTACCGGTTCGGCAACGGCGCGTTCGGCGACTGGGGTCCGCACACCCTCGACACCGTGCACCGCTTCCTCAAACTCGGCTACCCCAGCAAAATCACCGCCGAATTCCGCGATGGCCCCAACGAATGGATTTTCCCGATGGCCACCACGATCCGCTTCGACCACGACGCGCGCGGCGACATGCCCGCTTGCGCGGTCACCTGGTACGACGGTACCAAGAACAAGCCGCCGCGTCCGCCCGAACTCGAGGAGGACCGCAAGCTTGAAGCCTGCGGCAAGATTCTTCACGGCAAAGAGCTTACCTTCAAAGGCACCACGCACGGTTCGGCCTTGCGCATCATTCCCGAAGAGAAAATGAGGGAGATGGTGCCCGACCTGCCGCGCGACTTCGGCAAGAACTCCGGCCACCACGAGAACTTCGTTCTGGCCGTGAAAGGCGAGGAGCAAGCGCGTTCGACCTTCCAAGTCGCCGCCCCGCTCAGCCAGGTGTTCTGCCTCGGTGTCATCGCCCAGCGACTCGGCGGCGAACTGCATTTCGACCCCGAGACTAAACAGGTAACCAACAACAAAGTGGCCAACCAACTGCTCAAAGGTCCGCCGCCGCGCAAGGGCTGGGAAGAGTATTACAAACTGGTGTAAAGCAGTCGGACGGAGGGGCGAGGAAGTTGATCTGACCGTCCCTCTGGGACTCTCTTTCTTACTGGCTTATCCGGGGGTTGCGCTGCGCTCCACCCCCGGCTACTGTCTTTTGTCCCTCCGGGACTACTTGGATGACCACAAGATGTCTTATTGAGGCGCAATGATGTACGGGCTCGCATTTTTGTTTTTCATTTTGGCTATCGCCACGCCCGGACTGTCTAAAGTAATGGTTTCAAGGACTGGGAGGGCATGTTTTACTTGCCGGATTTTGCCATCTATTTTCTTGGGGCTATCCATCGGAACCTTTTTTGGTGCGATTCTTTAATCCCCCTACTTTTCCAACTCGTGTGCCGCATCAATCGAATGGTTCAACTCGCGCCACAGCCGGAACAACTTGGCCGGCATGCGTTCGAAGAACTGATTGCGCCGAACCAAGTCCATCCCCGTGAAATGGATCATGCTGACAAAGTAGATGGAGAGCTGCCGCTGTAACGGTGACGAGTCGAGTAGCTGCGCGTTCACCCAATCGAAGCCACGTCCGGCGGACTCCAAATCGTCCGCGGTGATCGCAGCCTGAACCCAGGCAGTGATCGGCGCGATTTGCGCGTACGGCGCGGCGTCGGCCGAGACCGAACCCGCGAGTTCGGGGATCGCTTGTTCGAGGTCTTGGATCCAGCCGGCGGGTTCAGACATCGGAACACCTTCGATTGCAGCAAGCCGCGCAGCTTGAAAAGAGCCGCGTTAGCGGTGGCACCCTGAATAGCCCCGGCTGCAGCCCGTCAGGGCAAGGCCGGGGTTTGCACCCCGAAAGCGAAGTAGCCGCGTAGCGGTGACACAAAGGCATCCCAAAAAGCGCACGGCGTCCACGAACGAACCCGGCGGATGTCTCCTCTTTCATCATCATCGAACTCACATTAGCTACGCGCGAATAATCGCCAACAACTCGTCGCGGCGCGTTGCCATATCCTCGGCAGTACTGGCTTCGATGTTCAGCCGGATCAGCGGTTCGGTGTTGGACTTGCGCACGTTGAACCACCAATCTTCGAACTCGATACTCAGCCCGTCGAGATGGAACATGTTCACGCCCTGCGTGCCATACTCCGCCTCCAGCCGCTCAAACACAACCGCCGTATCGGCGACCTTGCTGTTGATCTCACCACTGGCGTGATAACGATTCAGCGGGGCCACCAGTTCGGACAATTTTTTGCCGAACTGACTGACCAAGTTCGCGATCAGAATCACCGCCAGCGCCGAACTCTCGGTGTAGTAGTTTTCGCGGAAGTAATAGTGGCCCGACAACTCGCCGGCAAAAATCGCCTTGGCTTCACGGATCTGCGCTTTGATGAACGAATGACCCACGCGCGACATCGCGGGCGTGCCACCGTTCTCCTCGATCACTTCCTTGCAGGCCCAACTGCTGCGCAGATCGTAAAAGACAATGCCCTTCTCTTTGGCCAACAAGCTGGTGGCAATCAACGCGGTGATCTTGTCCATCGACACCACCTCGCCGGTCTCGTCGCAGAACCCGACTCGGTCGGCGTCGCCGTCGAAGGCGATGCCAAAATCAAACTCGCCCGAGGCGACCAAATTGCACACATCCTCGAACGTTTCCGTATCCAGCGGGTTGGCTTCGTGGTTGGGAAAATTGCCGTCGAGATCGTCGAACAAACGCTCCTGCGTGATCGGCAGGCCCTCGAACACTTCGGCTTCGACAATGCCCATCGCGTTGGCGAAATCCACCGCGATATGGACCGGCCGGGTGATCTCGGCGAACGACTGGATATGCGCGCGGTAGCCGGGCATCACGTCTTGTTTGCGGATGGTGCCGCGTGCGTCAGCGGCGACGGGATCGGCAAAGCGGTTTTCGAGAATGATCGCCTCCACTTCTTTGATACCGGTGGCGCCGCTGATCGGAATCGCCTCGGCGCGGCAGAGTTTAAACCCGTTGTAGGGGCCGGGGTTGTGCGAAGCGGTGATCATGATGCCCGCGTCGGCGCCGAGTTTGCCGTTGGCGTAGTAATTCATCGGCGTGGAACAGACGCCGATGTCGATCACGTCGGCGCCGAGTTCGGTTAAGCCGCGCGCGAGTTCGGCGAACAGCGGGTCGGAGTGCGGGCGCATATCGCGTCCGACGATGACCGTCTTGGGTTGCAGGAACGTAGCGAAGGCGCGACCGATGTTGTAGGCGAGTTCATCGTTGAGTTGCTCCCCGTAAATTCCGCGAATATCGTAGGCTTTGAAAATGGACATGCGCTTCCTTAGAGCCTTCGGCTTGAAGATGGAAGATGGAAGATATCGATATTCCGTCGGCCAAAATCGAACTGCGGGAGATGGCGAACTTCCCGCTTGGACGTCACGAAAAGGCGGATTTCTTGCCGCCCACGCTACCGCGATCTTCTACCGTCCATCTTCCATCTTCCGACTGAAGGTCGTTTTCCATGAAAACTCCTCGGACTTGGCACGTCCAACTCGCATAATCCCCCCTACCAACATGCGCCGCTCCCCACTTCTTCTCGTTGTTCCCGCCCTCCTCTGCGTATTGCTCGTCTTTCCTAGCGCCGATGCATTCAGTCAGATTGGACCAAAGGCGAAGAAAGGGGGAGCCCCCGACCTTCCTGCCTGGTCGGTCGAGATGCAACGAGTTTGGTGGGAGAAACACAACAGCCCGGAGTCCTGGACCGCGCAGGCCGCCGAGCTACGCGCCACGCTGGTCACCATGCAACGCCTGCGCGGCACCAAATGGGCCATGCGTTCGACCGACTTCCGCCGCTGGCTGGGACACACCTGGTGGCTCAGTTTGTTCCCGGCGGACGTGAACGAATCCCCTGTATTCGCCCGTCCGGAGATCCGCGCTGCTTACAAAACTCTCGCGCTCGACCCCGAACTGCCGTGGCGCTTTCTCGCCGCCTTGCGCGCTGAAGACGATGCCACCGCCGCCCTTGGCATTCTCTGCGAACTCGCCGCGTCCGACTTGGCCGCCGTGCGCGCGTATCCCAACCTTGCCATCGCCACCGCCGTCGTTTGGGACCAACCGCTACCTGACGCCTGGCCGCACAGCTTCGTTGAACGCCGCAACGTGCCGCTCGGACGCGAATCCATGGTCGACCGCTTCCGCTTCTGGATCCGCGCCCACCGCGCCGGGATGCTGGTCACCGATCCGCGAAAATTGTCAGTCAACGACCTCTGCTTTGTGATCAACAATCCGTTGGAGTTCGCCGAGCTCCAGTATGGCCAACGCTTCAGACTAAAAACTCCCGACCAACTTTGGGATCTCTACAATGCGGTGGAATACGACTACGACCGCGTTGAAAAAGAGGCAGCGCCCGGCTGGCAAAGCGGCGCGTATCGCTTGAACGCCATCTGGGACCAAGGCGGTATCTGCGCCGACCAAGCCTACCTCGCCGCGTCGGTGTTCCAGGCCAAGGGCGTACCGTCGATCCTGTTTCTTGGCCAAGGTTCGTCCGGCGGACACGCTTGGGTTGGCTACCGCAAAACCGACGGCAATTGGGTACTCGACGTCGCCCGCTACCGCAACCAAAACTACCCGGTCGGCCAAGCCTACCATCCGCAAACACGGCAACGGATCTCTGACGCCGAACTCGAATCTTTCGCCCGAAATCTCGACAAGTCCGGTGACTGGGACCGCGCCCGCATCTTTCTGGGATGGGCGCGCATGAACCCCAAACAACCGTTCTATGCCGAACTCGTCTCCGGCGCGCGCAAACTACTTCCCGACTTGCCGGAAACTTGGGAACTGGAAGAGCGCTGGTGCCAGGAAAACCGCATGGATCCCAAACGTCAGGCCGCGTTCTACGAACGCTGGATCAAGCACTTCGAGAAGCAACCCGCGATGCGCTTCCGCGGGCAAAAAGGACTCTACAAACTCTACCAACAAGCCGGTGCCAAACGAGAAGCGGACGCGCTAAAAAAGCAGATGTTGGAGGAGACCCGGGTCAAACGCTTCGACCTCGGCATCCACCTGGCGTCGGAGGAAATCTTCGCACTGATCGAACGACGCAACTGGCCCGAGGCCCGGGCCGAGTTCGAACGGACCATGAGCACCTTCCGCCAAAACGCGGGTGGCCATCTGTTCTACAGCCTGCTGCAACCTTACGTGGTCGCCTGTCTTGAAGACCGCCAGACTCGGTTCGCGCGTGACGCCATGCAACACGCCCGCCGGTTCGATATGAGCCGCACCACGATTCTGTCGAACGATATTCGTCGTTTGGATGAGCGGGTCAAAGCGGCACCGCGTTAATATGGAACAAGAAGCCGCAAGGGAATTGCCGCCCCCTCTCTGATTCGCCCGCAACGTCAGCCGTTGTAGATCGCGTGGCCCATTTTGGCGTAGGCACGTAGAACCGCAGAGGCGCTGTTGCGACGAACGGGTCCTTTGACATCAATGCCGCGCTCTTCGAGCTTCTCTTTCCAGGCGCGTGGTTTGGGGCCTTCGTCAAAACCGATCGCTTCGACGTCGGCTTTTGGTGCACCGTAGATCACGCGTTTGACGCCGGACCACGGGATGGCGCCAAAGCACTGGGCGCAGGGTTCGGAGCTGGTCACGAGTTCGAACTCGCCCTTGTGCGCAAGGGTGAACGTACCAAGGGCCTGCTGAGCAAGGATGATTGCGACCATCTCCGCGTGGGCAACCGAGCAGTTGGCCGGGACGACCAGATTCACACCCACGGAGATGAGTTTGCCGGTTTCGCTCTCGAAGATACAAGCGCCGAACGGACCACCACCGTGCTCAATGTTTCGCTTAGAAAGACCCACCGCCAGCGCCATGCGTTGGTCGGGTTCGACCGTGTCGACGTTTTCGAGCAACGAATCGAGGTAATCCGGAAGCTCGATTGAAAAATGGCGTGGAACATTCACATCATATACTGGACCAGCCTTTCCCCTTGGTCAAGGGGACCACGGTCACTTAAAACGGGAACAAACCACCAAGGCGAACCCTGTCGTTCTGGTGAAAAGGAAACAACGCAAACGCTTGTCAGGTGCCATCATTCGGAACAAGGAATCCCTCATGAACGAAGCATGGCATTATGGCATTGATGGCACCCGGTATGGTCCCGTGGACCGGGCAGAGTTGTTGCGCGTGCTTCGTTCGGGGGACTTCGACCCGCGTCGCGACAAAGTCTGGACCGCCGGAATGGCAGAGTGGGCCCATGTGTCCGAGGTGCCCGCTTTGCGTCCGAAGCCATCACGCAGCGACGCTGGCTCTCTTCTGGCCAAATTGTTTCCCGGCGAACAGAATTCCGCGACGGGGAAACAAAGCGAGGCGAAGTGGCAACGCATGTCCTGGGAAATCTGGGCCGGTCTTCAAGCCGGTTTTCTGGCGTTCAATCTCTTGTTTATCATGCAGGTGAAACGCTCGGTGGCGGCCGGCGTCATGCCCGGTAGCACGGCCAGCCTGTTCAACACCCTCTTCCTCGTATGCCAGATCGCGGCAACCTGTATGGCGGTGATGGCCGCGTGGCGAAACTGGGAAATTGTGCAAGGACGCGGCGCCCGCACCACGCCACAAAAAGCGATTCTGCTGCTGTTCATCCCCGTATTCAACGCCTACTGGATCTGGATCGCCGCCCTCGGACTCGCGCAGGATTACAACCGCTTCGCGAACAAGGAACACGACGCGGGCAACGACAAGCCTCCCCGCCATCAGGAACTGCACTTCCGCAACTTGGCCATCGCCTTCGCCATCCGCTACGCCATGTTCCTGATCTCCGCCATGGCCATGGCAGCCAAAATGATGCCCGCGGACAAATCGATGCCCTCACTAGCGACCATCACGGAACTAGAAGTACTCGAAATGCAGATGGCCTCCGCGCACTGGAACCTCATCGGCACCTTCATCTTCGGACTTGCGCTGTTCCCAGTGATGCGTGACGTCTTCCGCGCCGTGAACCATTACGCAGAACCACCAGAGTGACCCCCAGCCCGTTTCAAAGCGCGTTTTCAACACGAAGCCGGTATCGGCGAAGCTTGGCTTGGAGCGGCTTGGACCGGCTTGGAGCAGCTTGGAGCGACTTGGGGCGGCGGTGCTTGCCTTGCGTCCTGATTTCGCCTAGAGCAGTTCTTGTGAAGCCCACTCCCGAAGAACTCGATCCGGAAAACTGGTTGGATGCCCATGGCGACATCCTCTACCGCTACGCTTTGTCGCGTGTTCGCAACCACGCGACCGCCGAGGACCTGGTTCAAGACACCCTGTTGGCCGGCGTGAAATCGGTGGACCGCTTTACCGGCGCCTCCACCCTCCGAACGTGGTTGGTAAGCATCCTCAAACACAAAATCATCGACTACATGCGTAAATCAAAACGCGAGTTTTCGACCGACGACGCGACCATGGGCGACTGGGCTGGGGAAGAGTATTTCGACCGCAAAGGACGTTGGAAAAAACGTCCGCCGGAATGGATCTCCAATCCCGGCAAGGCCTACGAACGCGAAGAATTTTGGGGCGTACTGCAAGGGTGCCTCAGCAAGCTGAAAGAGAAACAGCACATCGCCTTCGTCCTCCGTGAACTCGAGGGGATGGACTCGACCGCGATCTGCGACCAACTCGAAATTTCTCCCTCCAACCTCTACATCCTCATGTTCCGCGCGCGCCTCGCGCTGCGCAAATGTCTCGAATCCAACTGGCTCGACAAGAACGAGACGGACCTCAGCATGTAGACCGTCGATGCTGCTCAATTGCCAACGAGCCGCCGAGCTAGCATCCGAAGCGGACCACCGGAAACAGTCTCGTGGCGAACGCTTCTCCCTCGCGCTGCATTATTGCCTGTGCAGATGTGCGATCTGCAAAAAGTTCGGTGAGCAAATGAAAGAACTCCGCCGGGCCTACCGCGCCCTCAGTGTCCGCCAAGCCCGCGGCGAAGTGGCGGCGGACGCCAAGGAGTGCATGTCCGACGACGCCCGAGAACGCATTCGCAAGGCACTCGACCAACCGTAAGGATGCCGAAAGTCGTTCACCGCGTCGGTGCTTTTTCCTTTGTCTGGTCCTTTGTCTGGTCCTTAGTCTGATTCTTGGTTTTCGGCTTGGGTTCCTTCTTCGTCTTGAGTTCCTTCTTCAGCTTGGGCTTTTTCTGTTTGGGCTCCGCATTCTTTACGCGACGCGTTTTCGCCATGTCGGCGACCACGGCGGCAAGGTTGTCGTAGGCGGCTTTTGCCTCTCCCTCGAGTGCGGCGGTAGCCAACTCCTGCTGGACGAAGGGTTGGTCAGCGTATTTGAAAAATTCCTCTTTGTCGGCCCCTTGGGTAATGCGGAGTCCGTAGTGGCGGTTACGCGCCCACGTTTTGCCGCGGTACCAGAAGTAGACCCAGTCCTTGCCACGCAGGCCACTGCCAGTGAGTTCGGGCATCAGGCTTTTGCCGTCGCCGGGATAGGCCTTGGGTAACGGCGCACCGGTGATCTCGCAGATGGTCGGCATGAGATCGGCGAAGTCGACGAGGTCCTTGCTAACCGCGCCGGTTTGGATTTTGCCCGGCCATTTGACGACAAACGGAACACGGGTTCCCGTGTCTTCCACTTTGCCCTTGCCGGCTTTGACCACCTGTTCGCCCATCTTGGAGACGACCGGGACATCGGTGCCATTGTCGCCAGTGAAGATGAACAAGGTGTTTTCGCTCAGGCCGAGTTCGGTGAGTTTGGCGTCGATGCGGCCGACCAGCTTGTCCATGGTGGTGACCATGTCGCCAAAATATTTGGCGTCGCCTTTATAGGTCGGGCTGCCCGGAAATTTGGGATCCCAGTCGGCCGAGTCTGGGGTGGCAATGAACGGGCAATGGGTGAGAATCATCGGGTAATAGACACAGAAGGGCTTGTCTTTGTTGTCCTCGATAAAGTCACAGATGTAGTCGGTGCAAATGGTTGGTCCGAACTCACCATCGCGGAAATGTTTCACCTCGCCATCGATGGTCATGTCCGGATTGCTGAAGCGGTTGTCGGCGGTCTTAGCCTTGCCGCCAATCGCGTCAATCTCGTCTTGGTCGAGCTTGCGCTTGTTGCCCTTCAGAGTGTGTTGCCAGAGGCAGGACTTGTCGAAGCCGAAGTGGCTCGGGCTATCGGCTTCATTGCCGAGCTGCCATTTGCCGGCGATGCACGTGGTGTAACCGGCTTTTTTTACTTGGTGGGCAAAGGTGGTTTCGTCGCGCGGCAGCAGGCCGAAGCGAACGTAGTTCCGGACGTTGTACAGACCGGTCATGATCTTCACCCGGCTCGGCGTGCACAGCGGGTTGGCGAAGGCGTTTTCGAAGCGGACGCCCTGCCCCGCGATCCGGTCGATGTTCGGGCTTTTGTACGAGGTCGAACCATTGGCACTGATGCATTCGTAACCAAGGTCGTCGGCCATGATCAGAACAATGTTTGGTTGTTTTGGTGGTGTCTCAGCAAAGGTGCTGGCGAGACCGCCCAAAATGAGCAGCGGTAGGAGCAAGTTTAAGAAGTGGGTCATGTGGCGAAAATAGCCTTTTTCATGTGGCGTGAAAAGCGTGAGTCCGCAGCAATCGGCGATATTGTCCTCTAGCAATCTCACCTTAGCTGAGTATGTTTGTAATATTAGTGAAGTGTGTCTAACGAAGGCTAAAAATGACGTGTAAACTCTTTCAAATTGCTAGCCTTTTGATGCTGCTGAGTTCGATTATGGTAATCGACACGTCAGCACACGCAGGGTTTCATGAGAATATGGAGCGGCTGAACGAGGAAATTGCCGCCCAGCCGAAGAACGCCGAACTCTACTTCAAACGGGGTGAAAACTATCGAAACCATGGCAAATGGGACTTGGCGGAAGCGGATTACCAACAGGCTTTGACCCATACCAACGCCTTTGCCGAAGTGGCGCTGGCGCAAGGCCGGATGGCCTTCACTCGTCGCTTGTTCAAGGAAGCCGATGGCTATACGGACACCTTTCTTAAAGCGGAAACCGGAGATTGGCGGGGCTTGCTGCTGCGCGCCCGTTCGCACGCGGCGCAGGAGCGTTTTGATTCGGGAATTACCGATTTTGAGGCATCGATCGCAGCCAACGAGCGTCCAGCCCCCGGCCACTTCCTCGAACTCGCTCGCACCCGCGTGAGTAAAGGCGATGTCGATGCGGCATTAAACGGCCTTACTGCGGCCCGCAAACAGATCGGACCTGTACCGACATTGTACCTTGAGGGGCTGAAGATAGCAGAACAGGCGGAGATGCCAGAGCGCGCCCTGAACATTCTGGACGAGTTGGAGACGCACATCCCAACGAACCCTGCTTGGTTGGTTAAACGCGGTAAACTACTTGTAAAAATGGAAAAAAGTACGGCAGCGGAACAAGCATTCCGTGACGCAAAGGACAAAATCAGCAAGCTGCCAGCACGCAGAAGGAACGTTTTGGCACAAAAGTTGCTGATGAAGGAAATTAACGACCACCTGACTGATCTGAAACAATCCGAATCCCTGCCAGAAACGCCATGATCCGAAACCTTTTGATTCTCTCCAGCCTGCTTTGCAGCATACTGATCTCGCAGGGCGCACTGACGCGTGGCCCGTATTTGCAGGCTCTTGGCCATGAAGGCGTGGTGGTGCGCTGGAATACCAACAACCCGTCGCCCGGTACCGTTCGCTACGGAACCGATCCGGCCAACTTAAACCTGACCGCCGTGTCGCCAAGCAATCGTCAGGCTCACGAGATTCAGATCAGCGGGCTCATTCCTGAGACGGTCTACTATTATCAAATCGAAGATACCGGCGTGCTTGCCGGCGGTGGCGACCACTACTGGAAAACCTACCCGGTTCCCGGAACGATCCGCCCGATGCGTATCTGGGCCATCGGCGATCCTGGTACCGCGACCCAAAATCAGCTCAACGTACGCGACGCCTACATCGCCTACAATAACAACACCGGCGAACGTGTGATCCCCTCGCGTGGCCACACCGACACCATGTTGATGCTGGGCGACATCGCCTACAACGACGGCACCGAAGCGCAGTTTCAGAACGCCGTGTTCGATGCCTATCCTTCCTTGCTGCGCAACACCGGGGTCTACGTTACCCGCGGCAACCATGAACGCAACGTCTCGGTCTACTACAACAACCTCACCATGCCGACAGCCGGCGAAAATGGCGGCCTGCCCTCGGGCACCGAGGCCTACTATTCGTTCGACCGCGGCCACGTGCATTTTGTTTGTCTCGATTCCTATGGTACCGACCGTAGCGCCAGCTCGCCGATGTGGACTTGGCTGGAAAACGACCTCGCTACCACCACGGCCGAGTTCGTGATCGCGTTCTTTCACCACCCGCCGTACACCAAAGGCAGCCACGACAGTGACAGGGAACGCGACCTGATCGACATGCGCACCCGCGCCCTGCCGATTTTTGACCAGTACGGCGTCGACCTCTGCCTAACCGGACACAGTCACAGTTACGAACGCTCCTACCAGATTGCCGGGCACTACGGCACCTCCCCGAGTTTCGACCCGATCAGCATGATGGTAAACGCCGGCAACGGTAACGTCTTCACCGACGGCGCATACCAAAACGGTAACGGCGACACCGGCACGGTGTACATTGTCGCCGGCAGCAGCGGCAAGGTCAGCAGCTCGATCCCCTCCCCCGCCAACTGGCACTCGGTGATGCATGAGATGTTACGCGAACTCGGTTCCGTGGTCATCGATGTCGACGGCGGCCGCATGGACGTCGGATTCCTCGATGACGCGGGCAACCTCAAGGACACCTTCACGATTCTCCATCCCGAAATTGACTATCCTCTGATCGTCGATGCCGCTCCGCAACCCGCTTACATCACCGCGGACCTGAACGCGAATTTGCTGGCGACGGGTGCCTTTACCACCGTCGAGGTCTTTTGGGCCACCAATGATCTGGGCACCGACCCCGCCGCGTGGGGATCCAACACCGTCAACCTCGGTATTCAGCCCGAGGGTCTCGTGACTTATACCCTCACGGGATTGACGGAAGAAACCGTTTACACCTACCGCGTCCGCGCTTCGAACGCCGACGGGGAGAGTTGGACGGAAGCACAGTCTTTCCGCACGACCACGCGTTCGCCCTCGATTGTCAGTGTCATCGGCGGCATCATCACCAATGAAGTGGAAATCATTCCTGAAAATGCGGTATGGAGTTATTACGACCAAGGCAGCGAACCCAATGGCCAGTGGAAACGATCCAACTACAATGATAACGGCTGGAGTTCCGGCCCGGGCGATTTCGGCTACGGCGACGGCGACGAAGGCACCACCGTTGGATTTGGTCCGAACCCAGGCAGCCGCTACGTCACCTCCTATTACCGCCATAATTTTTCCATCGCCAACCCAGCCGAGCTTTCAGGCGCCGAAATCGAACTCGTTCGAGACGACGGGATTGCCGTGTATTTCAATGAAACAGAAATCCACCGCAGCAATCTGCCGACGGGTTCGTTGTCCTATAACAATCTCGCCAACGCCACCGCTGCGGGCGATGGCAAACCCGCGCTGCGCTTTCCGCTGACCGAACCCTTGCTTGCCAACAACGTGTTTGCAGCCGAGCTCCACCAGCGTTCGGTCGTGGACAGCGACGCCAGCTTTTCCCTGCGACTGTTCACCCAGCAACGTGAAGGCGACCACGGCGCGACCAACCTCACTTATCAATCAGCCAGCGTCGGCTTTGAACTCGTGAATGAAGGCCAAGGCCCCGCGAACATCACCTTGTTCTACGGCCTCAACGACCCCGGTGCCAGCAACGTAGGCTGGGCCAACAGCATCGATCTCGGACAACACCCCCAGGGCGCGGTCGAGTTCACCACCATCAACTTTCTTCAGGACGAGACCACCTACTTTTACCGCTACCGGGTCGTGAACGCGTTCGGCGAAGCGTACACGCTCAAGGGTGAGTTCACGACACGTTCGAAAGTGCCGGAAATCGAAAACAGTTCGGTTGCCGGTATTCAGAACACGCAGGAAATTCTCATTGGTGGCGGCAGTGTCTGGAACTACCTCGACAACGGCAGCAACCAAGGAACGGCGTGGCGTGCGAACGGGTTCAACGACGCGGCCTGGGCCAGTGGCCCCGGCGAACTCGGCTACGGCGACGGCGGCGAAGCCACCGTGGTGTCGTTCGGCGGCAACGCCAACAACAAGCACATCACCACCTACTTCCGCCAATCCTTCAGCCTGCCCGCCACGCCGGCCTTGTATGACAATCTCGCGGTGCAACTGATCCGCGACGATGGTGCTATGGTCTACTTGAACGGTGTTGAAGTGGTTCGCAGTAACATGCCCGCTGGCAACATCGGCAGCGTCACCGTCGCGGCCGGAACCGCCGAGGGCAATACGGTCGAAAACTATTCGATCACCAATCAATTGGTCCCCGGCAAAAATGTCGTCGCCGTGTCCATCCACCAACGTTCCCCGACCAGTTCGGACATCAGTTTCAACATGTCCCTCACGGCGGACCGCGCGAATTCGCAGGACGCCTACAACATCACCATCAACTCCGCCGATGTACGCGGCGAATTGCTCAATGAAGGCCAAGGACCGACCACCGTCATCGTTTATTACGGACGCGCCGACGGCGGCAGTAACCCAGCCACTTGGGAGAGCAGTCTCAACCTTGGTCCCCAAACGGAAGGCTTGATCGACGCCAGTTTGACCAATTTGGCCTTGGAGTCAGACTACTACTTCCGCTTCTACGCCCAGAATAGCGCAGGCTCGGACTGGGCGGGTGAAACCGGTGAGTTCCGCGTGCTCGACGCCTTTCCTGCGATCAGCCAATCTACCACCCCGAACTCGACCAGCTACACCTCGGCCACGGTGGTCGGCACTTTGATCGACGACGCGGCGTTCCCAACCACTGTGCGGGTGTATTACGGCACAACTGATGGCGGCACCAATCCGGCCGCTTGGCAAAACGTACAAAGCCTTGGCGTTCGCCCCGAAGGCGGACTCGCACAGTCTTTGAGCGGACTCACCCACAACACTACCTACTATTTCCGCTACCAAGCGGAAAACCAGAACGGCGCCGAATGGTCCCAAGCCGTGGGCACCTTCACCACCCAAGACGGTACCCCCGAAATCGTCAACAACCCCGCCACCCAAATCGACTTCGATTCGGCTCAGGTGAACGGAAGGTTGATTACAGACGGCTCTGCGGCCAACACGGTGAAGGTATACCTCGGAACCGCCGACGGCGGCACCAATCCCGGTAACTGGCCAATCGTGATCGATCTCGGTTCGCGCTTTGCCGGCACGCTCTCGAGCCCATGGAACAACCTGTCCAACAGCACGACTTACTACTACCGCTTTTTCACCGAAAACATTTATAGCAGCGACTGGTCCCCAAGCGCGCAGACGTTTACCACCACGAGTGGTGCTCCGGTGATCAGCAACGCCGGTAGCCCGGTGTCGGGTTTGGCTGCCGACCGCGCCACCCTCAATGGCAACCTGAGTTTTGAAGGGCTCGCGCCGACCACGGTTTCCCTCCTATGGGGCACCAGCGACGGCGGTGCCACGGTGGCCAGTTGGCAGAACAACACAAGCCTCGGCGCCCAGGGACAAGGGGCCTTGAGCCAGCTACTAACGGGCCTCAGCCCGAGTACGACGTACTATTTCCGCTACGTTGCGTCCAACGCCGGCGGTACCAGCATCGCCCCGGCGACGGCGACATTCACGACGCCTTCCGGCATGCCGGACATCTCGGTCGCCCTCCCCCAAGTCGGTGCTATCGGCAACGAAGAGACGATCGCCATGCCCAAACTCTGCGTCTGGCGCTACTTCGACAACGGCAGTAATCTGGGTACCGCGTGGCGGCAATCAGCCTACGATGCGAGTGCGTGGCCAATGGGCTGGGCCCGTCTTGGATATGGCATCGGCGATGAGGCAACCACGCTTGGTTACGGTCCCAACCCCGGCAACAAATTCATCACCACGTATTTCCGCAGTTCCTTCTATGTCGACGATCCGGCCAACTACGATCTCGGCGAAGTTCGCCTGTTTGCGGGCGACGGCGCCCAAGTGTATGTCAACGGCCTCAACGTCGGTGGCGTCAACCTGCCGGCCAACCCCACGCATACCACCCGGGCACTGATCGAACGTCCGGCAACCCAACACGATATCTCGATGGGCACTGGTATTCTCCAAGCCGGCGTCAACACGATCGCCGCCGAGGTCCACCAAGCCTCCGGAGGTGGCGTCGACATCAGCTTCGACCTCGAACTCGCCCTGATCAAAAGCGTGCAAAACTACACCTTTCCGGGCATCGGTTCGACCAGCTATTCCGGCGCGTCCGTGAGATACGCCCTGCTTGATGACGGCGGCTCACCGGTGCAAGTCACTCTGTACTACGGATCCAGTGATGCTGGGGCCACCACCGTGGGCTGGGACGGGTCGATCAATCTCGGCGCGAAAACCATCGGCAACCACGCAACTAACGTTGGCGGATTGCAACCGGGCACCCGGACCTATTACCGCATTCGGGCGCTCAACAGCAGTAACCAAGATGACTGGAGTGAAGGCCCTGCCTTCTTCGACACGCTGTCGGCCAGTGCAGACCTTGACGCTGACGGCATGCCCGATTTCTGGGAAATTCAGAACTTCGGCAATACGGCCGCGACCGCGATTGCCGATGCCGACGCCGACGGCGCTAACAACTTGGCCGAGTATCTAGCTGGCACAAATCCGAACAGCGCCAGTTCGACGCTCAACTTGCTTTGCGTACACGATGCCAGCGACGACGCGACGATCACGTTCGCTTCGCGTATGGGTCAGCCCTATCTTCTTGAGTTCTGCCCAGACCTGACCAACGGAACCTGGGAGCCGAAAGATCTGCTGTTCGGCACCGGTTCGGATCTAAACCACATGCCGAGCGGTCAGGGCATCAATGGCTTTTACCGCCTGAACTTGCCGGTAAAATAAACGCGGCCAGACCTTGTTTCGTCCGTCCGTGTAAGGAAGCGGATCGAACGGCCAAAACCACCAATCTACTCCGGCACGAAGTTCACTTCGGTCACTTGCATCAGCCGGCTTACCAGTTCGGCATAGCGGGAAAGATCCTCGCTTAGGTAGACCGTTCCGACCTCACAGCCGGTGATCAGGAACTGGAGCCAGCGGGCGTCGACCACATCGATCCGGCGGAGATCAAGCGTCTTGATCGACATATTTTTCAGCCCGCTAATATTGCGCACATTGGTGCCCGCGAGATTAAGCGACTCCAGCGGCAGCGCGTGTAGCGCGTCCACGTGACTGAAGCCGCGTGAGGAGGACAAGTCGAGATCCTTGATAGGCAGCTTACTGATGTTGGTGAGATCCTTGTGCGTGACGACGGAATTCCGCCAGGTCAGTTGCAGTACCGGTGTGCCACGGAGCAGTCGGATATCGACGGGTCCTTTGTTGTTGGAGAGGTTGATTGAAACCCCTTGAGGCAGGAACCCGACCTTGCATTTCAGCGGCGTTTTCTTGGTGGCATCGGCGCGCCAGATACTCTCGATGAAGGCCATGCGGTCATTGAGTTCGAGGTCGGTTTGCGCGAGATAGGTGGACAGCATTTGCCGGACCGGCTGGCTGCGGCGCAGAGGTTCGACCAGTTTGAGTATTTGCTCGGCCTGCTTTAGTGAATAGTCCTCACCTTGTTTCGGCACCTTGGCGAGTTTGGCGCTGAGTTTCGCCAGGCGGTCACCCTCGTTGGTCTCTTGGTTGGCAAAGGCACGGCTGGCCTCTTCAAAATCCATTTGGGCGAAATGGACATTGCCTTTGAGTTCCCACGCGCGGAACAGGCGCTTGTCATGGTCGAGAGCGATGCGCACCTTCTGCCCCGCGCGTTCGAAATCACCGACTTTGTATGCTTCGAAGGCCTCGTAATAGTAGTCTGGGGCCGCCTCGTAGTTGGTCCGCCACTCCCGCTCCTTCTTGTACATCTCGAAGTTGGTGAGGGCCTGCTTCTCCCGTTGGCGGAGTTCGGCGGTGTAGACGGCGGTCGTGAACGCGAGCAAAAGGAGGGCGGCGAGAACGGTCCAGGCGACCTTCGGATTCCGTTTGAGCAGCAGTTTGAACTGGGTCCAGAAACCAGCCGACTCGGCTTCGGTCGCGTACCCGTCACGGTAGGTCAGGATGTCAGTCGAGATCTCTTGAACGCTCTGATACCGTTCCACCGGATCCAGCGCCATCGCCTTGAGAACGACGGCCTCGAGACTATTGGGAATGTCGTTATGCGGATTGCGCTTGCGCGGTGCCTGGAACTCACCCGCTCGGGTTCGGGCCAGCACGTCGTCGAAATCATCCCCGTCGATCGGGCATTCGTAGGTGAGCATGCTGTAAAGCAAGCAGCCCAGCGAGTAGATGTCGGTTCGTTCGTCTCGGTTCACCCGCTTGCGTCCGCCGATGGCCTGCTCGGGCGCCATGTAGCCGGGCGTGCCACTGAAGAAGCCGTCCACCGTGAGGTAGTTGACACACGAGTTGTACAGCGAGGTATCGTCGAGAATGCTGCGTTCGGAACCGCAATCGCTGTTGACGATTTTCGCGAGGCCCCAGTCGCACACCAGAACTTCACCATACTTGCTGAGGTGGATGTTGCCCGGCTTGAGGTCGAGATGGATGATGCCGGCGTCGTGCGCGTAGGCAATCGCGTCACAAATCTTAAGAAAGAGGTCGACCAAAGCTGGCCGAGTATATCGTGCGCGAGTTTCGGGGTCGCCAGCACGAAGTTTATCGAGAATCCGACTGAGGTTCTCACCGCCGAGAAGCTTCATGGTGAAGTACGGCTGGCTCTCATCATCGAGACCGATATCATACACCGGCACAATGTTTGAGTGTTCGAGGTGGGCGGTGATACGGGCCTCACGGAGGAAGTTCTCTATGGCGGCCGGGGTGGCTGGGGTGGCGGGGGTGGTGGGGTCGGCTTTCAACTTGGCCATCGCCATCGGCCGCCCGGTCATCGCGTCGTGGGTACGAAGAATGACTTTCATCCCGCCTTCGTTGTGCGGTTCGACGCGCAAATAGCGGATATCGACACGGCAGAGCTCGTCGTAGATGCTCGCGGCTTCTTCGTCAGCCTCCTGAATTAAGGAGGCAAGGGTTTCCCAATCCGGCTGGGTTGGCACATCCGTGGACATAGGTCGTTGGGGCATGGTAAACGCCAAATCCCCTGCCTGTCAATGGACCGACGGCAGTTCGAGAACCTGTGGTGTACCGTGATCGATTCGTTATTCGCTGAGCAGCGAAGTGCTGTAATCCGGAAAATTTGAACTGGAACGCGTTCGAAGTGGTCTTTAAGGATGCATCATGGAAACCGGCCCCCCATCAGAACCATACCAATCCCCCATTGCATCGGCTCAGGCCACCGCCCTGTCACCGGTCCCGGAAAGCGAAGCGGCCCGTCCGACCGGCCTCACAGTTTTGGCCGTGATGAACTTCATCTTCGGCGCCGGGGCAATCATGAGCGCCATCAGCTCCGTTCTGATGCTTCCGTTCATGGGCAAGGACGGTGCGCTCACCAAAATGATCGAGGACACGAAGAATGTGGAGGGGGCACCGGAGTGGGCGGTGAAGATGCTCGACTTCAGTTCGGAGATTCTGACCACGGAATCCATGATTGTCGGCGCCGTTCTCAGTCTAATCACGGGACCTCTTCTATTGATTTCCGGGGTTGGCTATCTGCGCCAGGAAAAAGTCAAAGGATGGCGGGTTGGCAATATCTACGCGGTCGTCGGCTTAGTCGGCGTCATTTTGGGCTATATTTTTTGGAATCTTGGCATGCTCAATCTGCTGGAATTTATCTACCCAGTCTTCACCCTTGTCCTCTTGAATTCCGTGTTCAAAAACGACTTCGTCCGCTAAGCTGAACTACGCGCCGAAACTACGCGCCGAACTACGCAGAAAAACGCCCTTGAGTACTCTGTCCAACGCTGGCTTTCGCTTCTCCCATACTTGGCTCATCGCCAAAACCTACGTCCGCTTTTCTCTGCGGACCGGGGCCGGCATCGTGTTCTTGTTCATGCTGTTCGTCGGGGCCATCCTCATCGCTGGGGTACTTGGCAAGCTGCTGCTGATGATGGCGGACATGGCTGACGGTTTCGGCTTCGGCAAAAACAACACCACCGCCGAACGACTGGACACTGCCAAGGCCTTGTTTACCAACATGATGTTCTTCAACGGCCAAGTGCGCACGGAGTTCCCCGACTTATTGACCAACCCGCCACTCATCACCAGCGCGATCAAACCGGAACAACACCCGGCGACCTACCACTTGGTCATCAAGAACCCGGCCCTGCTCTCCATCCTTTATAGCATTTTCCTGATGCTCGCCCCCATCTCGGCCTGCATGGTCGGCTTCGCCCAAACCTCCGTGGATATCGGCAACAAAGGTCTTCGCTACCTGCTGCTGCGCACCGAACGGCCCAACATTTACGTCGGTCGCTTTCTCGGCACGCTGCTCTATGTCAGTGTCAGTATGTTCGGGGTCATGCTAGTGATCTGCGGATACTTCCATCTGGTGATGAGAGCCTATCCTGGCGCAGAGATCTGGATCTGGGGCTTCCAACTCCTGTTCGCCTTGCTCCTGTTGATCCTGCCCTATCTTGCGATCTGCTCTTGGGTCTCGGGAGCGTTGAGCGGTGGCTTCACCTCGCTGGTCGGCTGTTTCGGCGCCTGCCTCGCCCCCTATGCGCTCGTCTGGTACTGCCAGTCTTACGTGAAGAAGTTCGGCATTGAACTGGACTGGCTTTCGTACCTCCTACCGATCGGGTGGAAAGACGACTTGATCGGGCCGAACGTTCTCGATCGCATCATCGCCATGCTGATGATGCTGCTGTTCACCGCGCTGTTCCTCGCGCTCGGCTATCGCCAATTTGCCCGGAGGGATTTGTGAATCAAATCTCCTTGGACAAGGCGCCCGCCGTCGAGATTCGCAACATCACCAAACGCTTCGGCAAGTTCACCGCGCTCGACGATGTGAGTTTCGACATTCCGAGGAAGAGTCTGTTCGGCATGCTCGGTCCAAACGGCGCTGGCAAAACGACGCTGTTCTCGATCGCGGCCGGCTTCGTGCAACCGAACGAGGGCAGCGTCACCATTCTGGGCGTACCGGTCAGCAACATCAGCCGCCTACGCGGCCGTCTTTCCATGCTGCCGCAGGACGCAGCGTTTCAAAGCGGTATTCCGATCATCGAACAACTCGCCCTGTTCGGCGAACTCAGCGGCATGTCGCGCGCCAACGCCACCGACGCCGGCATGGAGGCGCTGACCATGGTCGGTTTGCAGGGCTGGGCGAAACGCAGCGCCAAGGTACTGTCGCACGGCATGGCCAAGCGGGTCGCGCTGTGCCAGGCCTTCCTCGGCAATCCCGAAGTGATCTTTCTCGACGAACCCACCGCCGGACTCGATCCGGAGAACGCACGCAAAATCCGGGAGCTGATCCGCAGCCTCACGCGCGACAGCACCGTCGTTCTCTCCTCGCACAATTTGAAGGAGATCCAGGAGATTTGCGACCACGCCTGCATCATCGACCGAGGCCAAGTCAAAGCCTGCGGCTCGATGGACTCACTCACCTCCGCCGGAAAAATTTTCCGCATCACCCTGCCCGGCGGGCTGCCGCCGGCACTCGAACAGGCGCTGGCCCACCACGCCCATATCGCCAAGGTGGAACCGACCGGACCCGACGGGTTCAATCTGCATCTCAATGTCCAACAAGACCAACTGGATGCTCGGGACCTGATGAAATTTTTGTACCTGACCTTCCTCGACGCAGATGTCTATCCGACCGGGATTCAAGAAGGCGGCAGCCTCGAAAGCATCTTTCTGCAAATCACCGGCGGCGTGTACGACGGCGGATCGTCGACGTAACACCTTTACAATAGTTTTGCTCGGACTCGACCGCACGAGTTCTCATTTCTGAACGCTGAGGTACGGTGATTCTCAGCGCGAAGGTACATCCGTGCGCGGGAGACCCGTGAGGGTAGGAGAGCGGGAATCTGAAACGTCCAGACTTGACGACTGGAACGCTACGTAAGCTTGGCATGCTTCATGCTGTTAGTTGGTTAAAACCTATCGAGCCCAGCTATACATGACAAAAAAGATTCTTCTCCTCCTCGCCAGTTCCTTGCTGATGACCTGTTCGGCATCTGCGCAGATTTTGGAAGTCTACTTCATTCCAATTCAAGAGGACTTCCTGCAGATCGCCAATGCGGAATTCGCCCAAACCTGTGGAGCGGCGAACCAGCCTGGAGATACCGTCCGCAGTGTTGTTTCCATCGTCGCAAACGCAGACAACACCATCATCTACTACGACCACTGGGAAGATGGTTTCGAAACCGATTTGAACAATCCGGTTCAGGCCAGCACGCAAATCTGGGGGGATAACAATCCAGCCAACGGAATCCCCCCTGGGTATGTGACGGATGTCCTCAACGCCGGCGCGATTATCACATTGGACAACAACCTTTCGGTCAGCAATCTGGGTTTTCAAGACTTTGATGCGCGCGACAAAATCGGTGCCACCCTACCGCTCGCCGTCACCCGCGCCGCTTGGCACATCACCCCCGGCCCCGTTCTTTCTGGTAGTGTTGAAGTGCAAAACGTCGAAGACCTCGGCAATTGCTATATCGCCCCGTTCGGTGAAAACACCAACCCGGCCAACGGCATGTTTCTTCATTCCTACTACATGATCCAAGCCACCGAAGCGAACACGGTGGTGGAAGTAGACGCCGATGCCAACGGCACCGCCGAACTGACCAACACTCTGCAAGAAGGCGAGATCTGGCTGGTCACCGACTTTCTTGAAGGATCGACCGTCAACGCAAACAACCCGATTTCGGTCACCGTGGTTGCCGGTGACACCGGCTGCTTCGAATCCCGCTGGTTCCGCATGACTCCCAAGGACCAATGGGTCTCAAACTACTGCAGCCCCATCGGCACCACGCAGGCCGATGATCCGGCGATTCTCTACATCCACAATGCCGAACCCGCAGCGATTACCGTGAACCTCCAAACCGCTTTGGGCACGACGCCGCTCGTCGTTCCAGCCGGACAAACGCTCAGATATCAATACCCACTCGGCTCCGGCGGTTCCTGCCTGACGTCCGCCGGCGGAGAGCCGTTCTACGCCGCCGTCACCGTCGACGACAGCGTGTCGCACGACTGGGGCATGACCTTGATTCCCGAATGCAACACCTCCTCTCAGCTGCTCGTCGGATGGGGACCCGGCAGCGGCGACCTGTCACAGAACGGCAGTCCGATCTGGGTCACGGCGCAAACCGCCACCAGTGTGTACATCGATTATGATGGGGACCCTTCCACTGGTGCGCTCATCGATCCATTAGGAAACCGATACGACGAACTACAGCCCCTGAGTGCCTTTGGGCTTCTGCAGGTGAATGACACCAGCGACAACGATATGACCGGTGCCCGCCTTTATACCTTGGACGGCACCCTGCTCTCGGGTGCCTGGGGACAAGATCCAGCGGTGGCTTCGCCCGGCAATCCGTTTCTCGATATGGGCACGACGGTGCTACCGGTTCCGATTCTGAGCTTGATCGAAACCTTCACCTTCACCGGCGACACCGACGGCGACGGACGTCTCGACCCCGGCGAAACCGCCACGGTCACCCTTTGCGTAACCAACACCGGGCTCTCCTCGCTTACCACCGTTGACCTCAACGTATTTTTCGACCCCGACAATCTCTTGTACGCCACCAACACCACCTTCGTTGATGGCGTTCCGATTCCCGACGACACCAACGGAGTGAGCCTCTTTCCTCTGGATGAAGGCCAGCAGCTGCTCGGTAATCTGGCGCCAGGGGACCAATTCAAAGTCACCTACGATCTTCAAGTCAGTCCCGCCTTCACCAACTGCGACGGCATGCTGGACGAAGATTTTGTTTACACCACCACCGCCAACGATACCTGCGCCGGCGCGCGACTGGTCACCGGTCTCCCGCAACCCGCGGACTTCGATCCCGGACTCACCTTGTTCGTGGAACAACCGACGAACTGCTTCTGCGCCGGGGAAGATGTTGAAGTAGCCATTACCGTCAGTAATAGTGGCACCTGGTTGCTCGATGGGATCCAAGTCGATTCTGCGCTCTTCAATACCTGTGACTTGACCGTTCCCCCCCTACTCGGCGGCGAGACCTACACGTACACGTGTACCGTCTCCTCCGCGTCCACCGTCACTGACACAATTACCGCTTCGATCAGCCTCTGCGGAACGACCAATCTCGCCACCAATGCCATCGTGGTCATCGACGTCGACACCACCCCACCCTCCTTCACTCCACCCGCCAACGTCGCACTCGAATGCGATATCGATCCCTCGACCAACGTCACCGGCACCGTCACCGACGGCAGCGACCATTGCGACACCAATCCAGTGATCACGTTCGTCGATACCGAAACCGCCGGCGCCTGTCCGCAGGAAAAAATTATCACCCGCGCGTGGACCGTCACCGACAGTTGCGGCAACGCCACGACCTTTAACCAACTGATTACCGTAATCGACACCACGCCGCCGACCTTCGCGGTGCCCACCAACGTCACCATCGAATGTGACGAACCCACCGGCATCGCCAACACCGGTTCGGTCACCAACGAAGCTGACAATTGCGACAGCAATCCAGTGGTCGCTTTCGCCGATACGCCCGTGGCTGGCGCCTGCCCGCAAGAAGGATCGATCCTGCGCGAGTGGACTGCAACCGACGCCTGCGGCAACTCCACAGTGCAGACGCAAACGATTACCATTGTCGATACCACCCCGCCGACCTTCACGCTGCCGATCGATGTCACGATCGAATGCGACGAATCGACCAACACCGCCAACACCGGATCGGTCGGCGACCCAAGCGATAATTGCGATCCAGCTCCGGTGGTGAGTTTTGTCGACACCCTGCTCGCCGGCCCCTGTCCCCAAGCCGGTAGCATTCTGCGCGCCTGGACCGCCACCGATGCCTGCGGCAATGCCTCCACCGGCACCCAGACCATTACGATAGTCAACACCACCCCACCCACCTTCACCCGACCGATCGACGTCACCATCGAATGCGATGAGTCGACCAACACCGCCAACACGGGATCCGTCGTCGACGAAGCCGACAATTGTGATCCAGCGCCCGTGGTAACTTTTGTCGACAACGTGCTCACGGGGGCCTGTCCGCAAGCCGCCACCATTCTCCGGGTATGGTCTGCGACCGACGGATGCACCAATATCACAGTGCAAACGCAGACCATCACCATCATCGATACCACGCCCCCGACCTTCACACTCCCGGCCGACATCACCATCGAATGCGACGCGTCGACGAACACCGCCAACACCGGGGAGGTCACCGCCGAAGCCGACAACTGCGACACCAACCCAGCCGTCGCGTTCGCCGATACCATCGTGCCGGGCGCCTGTCCGGAGGAGTCCGACATCCTGCGTGCTTGGACTGTCACCGACGCTTGCGGAAACGTAAGCAGTGCCACGCAGACCATCACCATCGTCGACACGACGCCACCCACCTTCACCCTTCCGGCTGACATCACAATCGAGTGTGATGCTACGACCAATACCATCAACACTGGCGTGGTCACGGCGGAAGCAGACAACTGTGACACTAATCCGGCGGTCACCTTTGCCGACACCATCGTACCGGGCGCCTGCCCTGAGGAGTCCGATATTCTCCGCGCTTGGACGGTCACCGATGCCTGCGGCAATGCCACCACCGCCACCCAAACCATCACCATCGTCGACACCACTCCGCCGACCTTCACGCTACCGGCCGATCTTACCATCGAATGCGACGCCTCCACCAACACCGCGAATACCGGCGTTGCCACCACTCAGTCCGACAATTGCGACACCAACCCTGTGACCACGTACGCCGACACCATCGTGCCGGGCGCCTGCCCTGAGGAGTCCGACATCCTGCGCGCTTGGACGGTCACCGACGCCTGTGGCAATGCGACGACTGCCACCCAGACGATTACCATTGTCGACACGACGCCTCCGACCTTCACCTTACCGGTCGATCTCACCATTGAATGTGACGCGTCCACCAACACTGCCGACACCGGTGTCGCCACGACTCAATCCGACAATTGCGACACCAACCCTGTCACCACGTTCGCCGACACCATTGTCCCCGGCGCCTGCCCGCAGGAGTCCGACATCCTGCGCGCTTGGACGGTCACCGACGCCTGTGGCAATGCGACTACTGCCACCCAGACCATCACCATCATCGACACCACCCCGCCGACCTTTACCCTACCGACCGACCTCACGATCGAATGTGACGCGTCGACCAACACCGCCAACACTGGTGTCGTGTCCGCTGAAGCTGATAACTGCGACACCAACCCCGCAGTCACCTTTGCCGACACCATCGTCCCCGGCGCCTGCCCGCAGGAGTCCGACATTTTCCGCGCTTGGACAGTGACAGACGCCTGCGGCAATGGCTCCACCGCAACTCAGACCATCACCATTGTCGACACTACCCCGCCGGCCTTCACGCTACCGACCGACCTCACCATCGAATGTGATGCGTCGACCAACACCGCCAACACTGGTGTTGTGTCCGCTGAAGCAGACAACTGCGACACCAACCCTGCGGTCACTTTTGCTGACACCATCGTCCCCGGCGCCTGCCCGCAGGAGTTCGATATTCTGCGCGCTTGGACAGTGACCGATGCCTGCGGCAACGCGACAACCGCGACGCAGACCATCATGATCGTCGACACCACCGCGCCGACCTTCACTCTGCCGGCGGACATCACCATCGAATGTGATGCTTCGACAAACACCATAAATACCGGCGTCGTCACCGTGGAAGCCGACAATTGCGACACCAACCCTGTGACCACGTTCGCTGACACCATTGTCCCCGGCGGTTGTCCGCAGGAGTCCGATATTCTCCGTGCCTGGACAGTGACCGACGCATGCGGCAATGCGACGACTGCCACCCAGACCATCATCATCGTCGACACCACCGCACCGACCTTCACGCTGCCTGCAGATCTTACCATCGAATGCGACGCCTCCACTAACACCGCGAATACCGGCGTTGCCATCACTCAGTCCGACAATTGCGATACCAACCCTGCGACCACGTTCGCCGACACCATCGTCCCAGGCGCCTGCCCGCAGGAGTCCGATATTCTCCGCGCCTGGACAGTGACAGACGCCTGCGGCAATGCCTCCACCGCTACTCAGACGATCACCATTGTCGACACCACCCCGCCGAGCTTCACGCTACCGGCCGATCTCACCATCGAATGTGATGCCTCCACCAACACCGCCAACACTGGCGTCGTCACTGCGGAAGCCGACAACTGCGACACCAACCCCGCAGTCACTTTTGCCGACACCATCGTCCCCGGCGCCTGCCCGCAGGAGTCCGATATTCTCCGCGCTTGGACCGTCACCGACGCCTGCGGCAATGCCTCCACCGCAACTCAGACCATCACCATTGTCGACACCACCCCGCCGACCTTCATCCTGCCGGCAGATCTCACCATCGAATGTGATGCGTCGACCAACACCGCCAACACTGGCGTCGTCACTGCGGAAGCCGACAATTGCGACACCAACCCCGCAGTCACCTTTGCCGACACCATCGTCCCTGGCGCCTGCCCGCAGGAGTCTGACATCCTGCGCGCTTGGACCGTCACCGACGCCTGCGGCAATGCCTCCACCGCTACTCAGACCATCACCATTGTCGACACCACCCCGCCGAGCTTCACGCTACCGGCCGATCTTACGATCGAATGTGATGCCTCCACCAACACCGCCAACACTGGCGTCGTTACTGCGGAAACAGACAACTGCGACACCAACCCCGCAGTCACTTTTGCCGACACCATCGTCCCCGGCGCCTGCCCGCAGGAGTCCGACATCCTCCGCGCTTGGACCGTCACCGACGCCTGCGGCAACGCCACCACCGCTACCCAGACCATCAGCATCGTCGACACCACCGCACCCACCTTCACACTCCCAGTGGATGTCACCATCGAATGCGATGCCTCGACCAACACGATGAACACCGGTTCGGTGACGAACGAAGCCGACAACTGCGACACCAACCCCGTGGTGACCTTTATCGACACCTTGGTCGCTGGTGCGTGTGCCAACGAGGGAACGATCCTGCGCGCTTGGACCGCCACGGATGCCTGCGGCAATGCCACCACCGCCACCCAGACCATCACCATCGTCGACACCACGCCGCCCACGTTCACCCTGCCGCTCGATGTCAACATTGAATGCAGCGACTCGACCAACACCGTAAACACCGGTGCGGTTTCCGGACAAACAGACAACTGCGACGCCGCGCCGGTGGCGATTTTCGTCGACACACTCGTAGCGGGCGGCTGCCCGAACGAAGGCGAGATCCTGCGCGCCTGGACCGTGACCGATACCTGCGGCAACGCGACCACGGCGGTTCAGAAAATCACGATTGTCGATACCACCGCGCCCCTCTTTGCCGCGCCGGTCAACGTCACCATCGAATGCGACGCCTCCACCAACACGCTCGCCACCGGCTTCGTCACCAACCAGACCGACAACTGCAATACCAACCCAGTGGTGACCTTCGCGGATGCCATCGTTCCCGGCGCTTGCCCGAACGAACGCGAAATCCTCCGCGCCTGGACCGTGACCGATGCCTGCGGCAATCCGACCACCATCACGCAAACGATCACGGTGGTCGACACCTCCCCGCCGGCCATCGTCTGCCCTTCCAATTACGCCGTCGTCGCGGACGCCGATTGCAATTATATCTTGCCGATCATCGACCCCGTCAGCGCCACCGATAATTGTGGCACCGTGACCGTCACCCAAGTGCCGGCCGCCGGCACTGTCCTCTCCGGACCCGGTCCGCACACCATCACGCTGACCGCCACCGACGCCTGCGGCAACGCCACGCCCTGCAGCTTCGAACTCAGCCTGCGCTGCCCCGCCATCAGCATTGCCAAGTCCGTCTACCTCGGACACGACGGCGGCGCGTCCTGCCCCGGCAACGAACTCGCAACCGGACTCAACGACGCCGATGTCACCTACTGCATCATCGTCAGCAACACCGGAGCGACCGTTCTCGCCAACGTCATGGTGGTCGACAACGACATCGCCCCCGCCCTCAACGTCAATCTCGGCACACTTGCCGTGGGCGCGGTCACCAGCATCTTTGTCGAAGCCGTCATCGACGGTGACCTCGTAAACATGGCCAGCGCCAGCGGCACCCCCGCCGAAGACGACGGCACCCCGCTCGACTCCGGTCCAGTGACCGACAACGACACCGCTACGGTCGACGAGATTGAACCCAGCATCTCCATCGCGAAGTCCGTCTATCTCGGACACGACGGTGGCGCGTCCTGCCCCGGCGTGGACTTCGTCTCCGGCACCAACAACACAACCGTCACCTACTGCTTCGTCGTCACCAACACCGGCGACACCGTGCTCAGCAACGTCATCGTCACCGACAACCTCGTCAGCCCTGCGTTCTCGACCAACATCGGCGTGCTCGCCATCGGCGCCACCGCCACCGTGTTCGTCGAGTCGAGCATCAATATTGATTTGGTCAACCTTGCCGATGCCAGCGGCGTTCCCTCGGACGCCACCGGCGATCCCTTCCCCGAACAAGTGCCCGTCGAAGATGAGGACACCGCCGAAGTTGATCTCATCGGTCCGGGCATGCAGCTGCTTAAAACAGTGTACTACGGCCACGACGGCGGCGCGTCCTGCCCCGGTACGGATCTGGTCATCAACACCAACAACGCGCCGGTCACCTATTGCTTCACCGTCGTGAACACCGGCGACACCTATCTCGACAATGTCATGGTGAACGACAACACCATCTCCCCGCCGTTCGCCGCCAATCTCGGACGGATCGCCCCCAGCACCTCCGCGACCGTGTTCGTCGAAGACAACGTGGCCGGCGACCTCGTCAATCTCGCCGAGGCTTCTGGTATCCCGTCCGATGAAAACGGCGATCCGATTCCCGGACAGCCGACCATCGGCGACGACGACATCGCCGAAGTGGACGAAGTCGCCCCAATGATCGCCATCACCAAGTCCGTCTATCTCGGACACGACAACGGCGTGTCCTGCGCGGCCGGAGCCCAGATGGTCACAGCGCAAAACGGCGACCCCGTCACCTATTGCTTCCTCGTTCAAAACACCGGCGACACGCCCTTGGCCGATGTCATGATCGTCGACAATGATCTGAACCCCACGTTCATGACCAACGTCGGCACGATCCCCGTCGGCGGATCCGTCACGGTGTTCACCGAAGTCGCAGTTAGCGGCGACCTGATAAACACCGCCGAGGCGACCGGCACACCCACCGACGAAAACGGCGAGCCGATTCCCGACGTCGATCCGCCGACCGATGACGACGACGCCGAAGTCGACGAAGTGAATCCGTCGATCAGCATCGCCAAGTCCGTCTATCTCGGACACGATGCAGGCGCGTCCTGCCCCGGCGTTGAGTCGGTTTCCGCCCAGGCCACCGATGACATCACCTACTGCTTTGTCGTCACCAACACCGGCGACACCGTTCTCTCCTCGGTCACCGTCACCGACAACGACATCGTGCCGTCCGTCAACATCGCCATCGGCATCCTGCAAATCGGCGCCACCACCACCGTGTACACCCAGGTGCAAGTCGCGGGCGACCTCACCAATACCGCCAGCGCGTCCGGCATCCCCTCCGATGTAAACGGCGATCCGCTGCCCGAACAACCACCCGTCGATGACGACGACACCGCCGAAGTCGACGAAATCAACCCCAGCATTTCCATCGCCAAGTCCGTCTATTGGGGCGTTGACGGCGGCGGCTCCTGCCCAGGCGGCGAACTCGTCGTGGGTGTCACCGGCGATGCAATCACCTACTGCTTCGTGGTCACCAACACCGGCGACACCACCCTGTCCGGCGTCACCATCACCGACAACGACATCAGTCCGCCGGTCAGCATCACCATCGGCGTGCTCGCCCCCGGTGCGGTCGCGCTTGAGTTCGCGGAAAGCACCATCACCGGCGACCTGATCAACACCGCCAGCGCCTCCGGCATTCCGTCCGACCCCGCCGGCAATCCGCTGCCCGAACAACCGCCGGAAACCGACAACGACATCGCGGAAGTCGATCAAGTCGATCCCGAAATCAGCATCACAAAGTCGGTCTACCTCGGACACGACGGCGGCGCGTCCTGCCCAGGCAGCCAGGCCGTCACCTCTCAAAATGGCGACGCAGTGACCTACTGCTTCTTCGTTGAGAACACGGGTGACACCCCGCTCGCCAACGTCACCGTCACCGACAACGATCTCACACCCGCTTTCAGCACCAATCTTGGCAGTCTCGCAGTTGGCGATTCGGTCACGGTGTTCACCGAAGTCATGGTCGCTGGCGATCTCGTCAACACCGCCTCCGCCACGGGGACCCCCACCGACAGCAACGGCGACCCGCTCCCGAACGTCGATCCGCCGGTCGCGAACGACGACGCCGAGGTCGACGAGATCAACCCGTCGATCAGCATCGCGAAGTCGGTCTATCTCGGACACGACAACGGCGCCTCTTGCCCTGGTATTCAGTCGGTCTCCGCCCAAGCTGGCGACGACGTCACCTACTGCTTCACCGTCACCAATACCGGCGACACCGTCCTCTCCTCGGTCACCGTCGTTGACAACGACCTCTCGCCCGCCGTCAACATCGTGATCGGCATCATGCCCATTGGCGCGAGCACCACCGTGTACACGCAAGTTCAGGTTGTCGGAGATCTCGTCAACACCGCCAGCGCGTCCGGCGTGCCCTCCGACCCCGACGGCAATCCCTTCCCCGAACAACCGCCAGTTGAGGACGAAGACAGCGCCGAAGTCGATGGCGTGAATCCTTCGATCTCCATTGCCAAGTCGGTCTACCTGCTACACGACGGTGGCCTGTCCTGCCCAGGCGTTGAAGCCGTCGCCGCACTCGCTGGCGATCCGGTCACCTACTGCTTCATCGTCACCAATACTGGCGACACCTATCTCTCCGGCGTGACCATCACCGACAACGACCTCACCCCGGCCGTGAACATCAGTGTCGGACTCCTCGCCCCCGGACAAGTCGCTATCGAACACGTCGAAGTCTTTGTCGCCGGCGATCTCACCAACACCGCTTCTGCCACGGGCATCCCGTCCGACCCGGACGGCAACCCGCTGCCCGAACAGCCGCCCGTCGGCGATGAGGACGATGCCGAAGTTGACGAGATCAACCCGTCGATCGCGATCGCCAAGACCGTCGCCCTCGGACACAACGGTGCCGCGTCCTGCCCGGGCGTGGAATTCGTCGCCGGAGAAAGCGGTGACCCTGTGACCTACTGCTTCTTGGTCACCAACACCGGCGACACGCCGCTCGCCAATGTCACCATCACCGACAACGACCTGAGTCCGGCCGTGAACCTCAATCTCGGACTTCTCCCCGTCGGCGGATCAACCAATGTCGCCGTCGCCTCCACCATCCAAGGCGACCTCGTCAATACCGCGTCCGCCACCGGCGAACCCGCCGATGAAAACGGCGACCCCTTGCCCGAAATTCCAGATCCGACCGACGCCGACACCGCCGAAGTCGACCAGATCGGTCCCGGTATCAAACTTTTCAAAACCGTCTATATCGGTCACGACGGCGGCGCGTCCTGCCCCGGCGCAGACCTCGCCACCGGCGACGCTGCCGACGAACTCACCTACTGCTTCCTGGTTGAAAACAGCGGCGACGCACCGCTCACCAATGTCTCGGTCACCGATCCCGCCCTCGGCATCACGCTGACGGTCGGCTTCCTGCCGGTCGGAGCATCGACCAATCTGTTCATCGAATCGACGCTCGCCGGCGACCTCGTCAATACCGCGACGGCTACCGGAACCCCGTCCGATCCCGACGGCAATCCGCTGCCCGAACAGCCCCCGGTCACAGACGATGATAATGCCGAAGTGGATGAAGTCATGCCTGGCATCGCCATCGGCAAATCGGTCTATCTCGGACACGACAACGGTGCCTCCTGCCCTGGCAACGAATCAGTCAGCGCACAGACCGGCGACCCGGTCACCTACTGTTTCGCCGTCACCAATACCGGCGACACCGTCCTGATTGATATCATGGTCATCGACAACGATCTCACCCCGGCCGTGAACCTCAATCTTGGCACGCTACAAATCGGCGCCTCCACCACCGTGTTTGTGGAAGTCAGCGTCGCCGGCGACTTGGTCAACACCGCCTCCGCCACCGGCACCCCAGCCGACGAAAACGGCAACCCCCTGCCCGATGTCGATCCGCCCACCGCTGAAGACGAAGCGGAAGTCGACGAGATCAATCCGGGCATCGCCATCACCAAGTCGGTCTACCTCGGACACGACGACGGCGCATCCTGCCCAGGCGGCCCCTCCGTCTCCGGCCAAGTTGGAGAACCCGTCACGTATTGCTTCGCAGTCACCAACACCGGCGACACCGTCCTCGCCAATGTCATGGTCACCGACAACGACCTCACGCCCGCCGTTGCCATCCCGATCGGTGTCTTGCAGATCGGCGCTAGCACAACCATCTGGGTTGAAGTCTCGATCGCCGGCGACCTCGTCAATACGGCCTCCGCCTCTGGCACGCCAGCCGACGAAGACGGCAATCCGCTGCCGGAACAACCGCCCGAAGAAGACGAAGATACCGCCGAAGTCGACCAAGTCGGACCCGGCATCTCGATCAGTAAATCTGTCTACCTCGGACACGACACCGGCGCATCCTGCCCAGGTGGTGAAGCCGTCTCCGCCCTCGCCGGCACCGCCGTCACCTACTGCTTCATCGTCACCAACACAGGCGACACCTACCTCTCCGGCGTCACCATCACCGACAACGACCTGACGCCGCCGGTGATGATCTCCGTCGGCCTCATGGCGCCCGGTGATGTCGTCGTCGAACATGTCGAAACCACCGTCGCAGGCGACTTGGTCAACAATGCCTCCGCCTCCGGCACTCCCTCCGATCCCGATGGCAACCCCATCCCCGGACAACCTCCAGTCGGCGACGTAGATGACGCAGTGGCAGACGAAGTCTTGCCCGGTATCGCCATCGAAAAGTCCGTCTACCTCGGACACGACAGCGGCGCTTCCTGCGCAGGCGACCAAACCGTGGCCGGACAAAGCGGCGACCTCGTCACCTACTGCTTCCTGGTCATCAACACCGGCGACACCCCGCTGGCGAACGTGATGGTCACCGACAACGATGTCAGCCCGCCCGTGTCGATTAACCTCGGACTCATCCCCGTCGGTACCAGCAGCAACGTCTACCTCGAAACCACCATCCAAGGAGACCTCGTGAACACCGCCTCCGCCACCGGCACCCCCGCCGGACCGGACGGCGAACCACTTCCCGACATCCCCTCGCCCATGGACGAGGACACCGCCGAAGTCGACCAAATTGGCCCCGGCATCAAGATCGAGAAAAGCGTCTACATTGGACACAACAACGGTGCAGATTGCCCCGGCACCGAACTCGCAACCGGCGACGTCGGCGACGACCTGACCTACTGCTTCCTGATTCTCAACACCGGCGACGCCCCGCTCAGCGGCGTCACCTTCAGCGACGCCGACCTCGGACTGGTCAACGTCCCCGTCGGCTTCATCCCCGTCGGCGGCGCGACCAACCTCTATGTCGAAGCCAGCCTTGCCGGCGACCTCGTCAACACCGCCTCCGCGACGGGTATTCCCTCCGATGAAAACGGGGTTCCGGTTCCGGGACAACCGCCCGTCGGCGATGAGGACACCGCCGAAGTCGACGCCGTCATGCCCGGCATCGCTATCGCCAAGTCCGTCTATCTCGGACACGACAACGGCGCGTCCTGCGCCACCGCCGGCCAATCCGTCAGCGCCCAAAACGGCGAACCGGTGACCTACTGCTTCACCGTCACCAACACCGGCGACACCCTGCTGATCGACGTCATGGTCATCGACAACGACCTCACCCCCGCCGTCAACATGAACCTCGGCACCCTCGCGATCGGATCCTCCACCACCGTGTTCGTGGAAGTCGGCGTCGTAGGCGATCTGGTCAACACCGCGCAAGCCACCGGCATTCCGGCCGACGAAGACGGCAATCCCCTCCCCGATGTCGATCCGCCAGTCGTCGAAGATACCGCCGAAGTCGATGCCATCGCCCCCGGCATCTCGATCAGTAAATCCATCTACCTCGGACACGACACCGGCGCATCCTGCCCCGGCACCGAAACCGTGGACGGTCAAGCCGGCGACGCCGTCACCTACTGCTTCATCGTCACCAACACCGGCAACACCTATCTCTCTGGTGTCACCATCACCGACAACGACCTGACGCCTGCCGTCCTGATCAACGTCGGCCTGATGGCTCCCGGCGAAGTCGTCGTCGAACACGTTGAATCATCCATCGCCGGTGATCTCGTGAACAAAGCCGAAGCCAGCGGCACTCCCTCCGACGAGAACGGCAACCCAATTCCCGGACAGCCGTCCGTCGGCGATGAAGACACCGCCGAAGTGAACGAAGTCGGACCCGCCATCTCGATCAGTAAATCAGTCTATGTCGGTCACGACAACGGAGAGTCCTGCCCCGGAGGCGGAAGCGTGAATGGCCAATCCGGCACCCCAGTGACCTACTGCTTCGTCGTCGTAAACAGCGGTGACACGTACCTCGCCAACGTTACCATCACCGACAACGATCTCACCCCGCCAGTGAGCATCAACGTCGGCCTCATGGCTCCAGGACAAATCGTTACCGAACACGTCGAGACCAGCCTGGTCGCCGACCTCGTGAACAAAGCCGGTGCCAGCGGCACCCCCTCTGACGAAAACGGCAATCCGCTTCCTGGGCAACCGCCGGTTGGCGCCGAGGACACCGCCGAGGTCGACCTCATCAATCCCGGCATCGGACTCGCGAAAGAACTGCAGTCGGTGGTCAACAACGGCGACGGCACCTACCGCGTCTCCTTCGAGTTCACCATCCAGAACATGGGCGATGTCCCGCTCTCCGACCTCATCCTCACCGACGACATCGGCAGCCAATTTGCCGGCATGAATCCCTCCTTCCTCGCCGCCAGCGACGGATCTCTTGACGCCAACCCCTCATGGAACGGCGGAGCCGCGAGCAATATCCTCGAACCGGGCCAAAGCCTCCCGGTCGGCACCGTGGGCAATGTCTTTGCCTCCTTCACGGTCACGCCCGGCTCGCGCAGCCTCGCCACCAACGTGGCGGAAGTGGTCGGCACCGATCCCACCGGCAATCCAGTCACAGACATCTCTACCAGCGGCCTGCAACCGGACCCGAACAGCGACGGAACCTCGGAAGAGGAAGTCCCGACCCTAGTGCCGTTCACCGAGAACCCGCGCATCGACGTGACCAAGGAACTGGTCGACATCACCTCCACGGGAACCACCTTCACCGCGACCTTCAAATTCCTCGTGGCCAATACCGGCGACGTGATCCTCCGCGATCTCGAACTGATCGACAACCTAACCAGCCAGTTCGCCGCCTACTCGCCATCGGGCTTCACCGCCACCTCCGGTTCGTTGAACGCCAACCCCGCCTGGGCCGGCACCGCCACCAGCAACGTGCTCGAACCCGGCCAATCCTTGATGCCCGGCGCCCAAGGCAACGTGACCGCCACCTTCAGCTTCATCTCCACCAAGGAGACCACCTTGGACAATGTCGCCACCATCAAAGGTACGAGCCCGGCTGGCACCGAACCGACCGGAGAAGACACGGTCGAAGTCCCCGTGGAGTTTCCGCCGGCCAACCTCAGCGGCACCATCTGGGAAGACTCCTCCGCCGACGGCCTGGTCGACGAAGACCTTGATGTCTTCGGACTCGGCGATGTCACCGTCTTCCTCTACCTGGTGAACCCCGATGGCAGTGAAGTCCTCATCGATTCCGTGCCCTCCGAACGAGATGGTTCCTTCGTGTTCACCGATCTGCCACCCGGAACCTACCGGACTGACATCGACGAAGACCAACTGCCGCCCGTCCTGGTAAACCGCAGCACCCCCTTCAGCTACATCAGCACCTTGGTTCCAGGCGAAGGCGACCAGACCCACATCTACGGTCTGTTCCCCGCGCCCACCGCCATCGAACTCGAGTTCTTCGAGGCCCACCTTGTGGCGGATGGTGTCGCACTCAAATGGCGAACCGCCTGGGAACAAGACAGTCTCGGCTTCTTCGTTTATAAAGTCGCGCCGGACGGCAGTCTCACCCAGCTCAACGCCACGTTGATTCTTTCCCACGGTGGTGGGGACTACGCCCTCAATCTGCCCGAAGAAACCGGCGGTCGCTACATCCTTGAGGAGATCGAGACCGATCTTGACCGGACCTTCCAATCGATCGTCGCCTACACCCGGATCGACGCGGCCCCAGTCGGCGAACCCACCCTCACCTTCAAAGCCGAGGAAACCCCAGTACCATTCACCTCGTCGATCGAATACGATACCTATCTGGTCTCCGGCCTAGACTTCCTTCCGCAGGTTCTCGACGTCACCGACCCAGTCAACCCTCTCGAACTCGTCGGTGAAATCCTCAGCACGCCTTCGGAAAACGCGGCCTACTTCAGCGCGCCCGCCGACCGCGAGATCCTCGTTCAAGAACGGGAAGTCATTATCCAGGACGAGTAGGCAACAACCCGAACACCGTTGCGCACAGGCAAGCAGGTGGATGCCGTGCGCAAGGCGTGGCCTATTTTTCACATTCTTTTGCCAACAAATTGCACTGAGGCTAGTTATATAAGGTAGACGATATTCACCTTATGCGATCCATCCGACCATTCATTCTCCTGTGTGCCGTTCTGCTCGTACCATCCGTTCTGCTCGCCGAAACCACGCTCGAGTACAACAAACACATCCGGCCGATCCTGTCCGACAAGTGCTTTAACTGCCACGGACCCGACAGTGCCTCACGTAAAGCCGACCTCCGACTCGACCAACGCGAGGCGGCACTCGCCGACAATGACGGAACCCGCGCCATCGTGCCCGGAGACCTTGAAGCCAGCGAACTGATCTACCGGATCACCGACGCCGATCCCGACGAACTCATGCCACCGGAAGACCATCCCTTCCAGCTCACCGCCAAGGAAATCGCGACGTTGAAGCAATGGGTGAAACAAGGCGCGGCCTACCAAGAACATTGGGCCTACATCCCGCCGGTCAAAACCAAGGCGAAGACCGACCAAACCACGGGCGAAAAACCTTGGGGCCACAACGGCATCGACCGCTTCATTCTCGAACGCCTCCATGCCGAGGACCTCAAGCCCGCGCCCGAAGCGGCCGCCGCCGATCTGTTACGCCGGGCCTCGTTCGATCTGACCGGCCTGCCGCCCAGCCCGGACGAAATGCACACCTTCATCAACGACCAAAAACCCGGCGCCTACGAACGAGCCGTCGACCGCCTGCTCGACTCCCCCCGCTACGGCGAACGCATGGCCCTCTGGTGGCTCGACGCCGCCCGTTACGCCGACACCGACGGCTACCAAAACGACGGTGGACGCACCATGTGGCCCTGGCGCGACTGGGTAATCAAAGCGTTCAACGACAACATGCCCTTCGATCAGTTCACCATCGAACAACTCGCCGGCGACATGTTGCCGGACGCCACCCGCCACCAGAAACTTGCCTCCGGATTCAACCGCAACCACCGCCTCAACAACGAAGGCGGCGCGCTGCCCGAAGAGTTTATCGTCGAATATTCCATCGACCGGATGGAGGCCACCTACGCGATCTGGCAAGGACTGACGATCGGCTGCGCCCGCTGCCACGACCACAAATACGACGCCATCTCACAGAAAGAATTTTTCGAGGTCTTCGCCTACTGGAACGCGGTGCCGGAGAGCGGCAAAAGCAGCGGCAACAAAGCGCCGCCGATCCAGAAGTTCACCTCCCCCTTGCTCAAGCCGAGTGCCGAGGAAGTCGCCGCTGCCGAAGCCAAGGTCGACACCGCTACGAAGGCGCTGGCCACGGCGAAAAAGGACCTCCCCGAACGCTTGGCCGCTTGGGAAAAAGGCCAAGAGGCCAAAATACTGCTCGGCCAAAAGTCTACGTGGTCGTCCGCCCAGGTCATCAAAGCGTCCACCAAAAAGGGTGCCAGCCTCGAACGCCAAGAAGATCTCTCCTTCCTCAGCACCGGCGAGAATCCCGGCAACGAAACCTACACCTTCGAACTCGATCCGCCACCGGGCCGGCTCACCGCCGTTCGGCTCGAAGCGATCCGCCACAACAGCCTGACCAAGGCCGTCGGCTTCGCCCGGAGCGTCAACGGCAACTTCGTGCTCACCGAAGTCGAACTCGAACTCAACGGCAAAAAGCTGCCCTTCGCCTCCGCGAAAGCCGACTTCAGCCAAGCCAACTACGCGGTGGCCCAAGCGATCGACGGCAACAAGAAAAGCGGCTGGGCCGTCAGCGGCGGCAAAGCCGGCAACCGCGTCGGCCTGTTCAAACTGAAAGACGCGGTCACGCTCAAGGACAGCGACAAACTCGTGATCCGGCTCGTTCACGGATCGCAATTCGCCGACCACAATGTTGGCTGCGTTCGGCTCTCGCTCACCGGCGCCTCCCAACCCGGACTCGACCAAACCGCTGAGGCGCCCGAAGTCGTGATCGACGCCTTGAAAACCCCTGCGGCAAACCGCAGCCCGGAACAAACCAAGGAACTCACCAGCTTCTACGCGGATCAAGACAAAGCCGTGCTCGCCGCCCGAAAAGAACTCGCGGCCAAACGCAAGCGGCTCGAAGAGGTGCGCAAAGGCGGCCCGGAAGTACCCGTGATGATCATGGCCGAGTCCGACAAAGTCCTCCGTCCAACCTACCTTCTCAACCGCGGCGAATACGACAAACCCGACAAGTCCGAAGTCATCGGACGCGGCGTGCCGCGCGCCACCATGCCCGGACGCACCGAGGTTCCCGGCGACCGGCTCAGCTTCGCCCGCTGGCTCGCCTCGGACGAAAACCCCCTGACCGCGCGCGTCACGGTCAACCGCTTCTGGCAAATGCACTTCGGACGCGGCATCGTCAAAACCACCGAGGACTTCGGCAGCCAAGGCGAGTGGCCGAGCCACCCCGAACTGCTCGACTGGCTGGCCGTCCGCTTTATGGAATCCGGCTGGGACAAAAAAGCCCTGCACCGCCTGATCGTCACCTCGGCCACCTACCGTCAGGCCAGCCAAGTACCGGCCGGCCTACTCGCCAAAGACCCCGAGAACCGCCTGCTCGGACGCGGAGCGCGCTACCGACTCGACCCCGCCGCGATCCGCGATCAGGCCTTGTTCGCGTCCGGACTGATGAACGGTAAAATCGGCGGTCCGCCAGTGAAACCCTATCAACCCGATGGCCTGTGGAATGCCACCGCCGCCAACGGCGGCACCCGCTACAAACGCGACAGCGGCGAAAACCTCTACCGACTCAGCCTGTACACCTATTGGAAACGCACCGTCGGACCACCAATGCCGCTGTTGTTCGACGCCTCGCCACGCGAGATCTGCAGCGTTCGCGCCAAGGTCACCAACACGCCTCTGCAAGCGCTCGCACTGATGAACGACGTGACCTTTCTCGAAGCGGCCCGGGTGCTCGCCGCTCGCGCGTTCAAGGAGGAAAAGGATCCGACCGCCCGTCTCCGCTTGATCTACGAACGCGCCGCCGCCCGCCCCTGCCCCGACGCCACGCTGGCGGTGCTCAAGAGCAACCACGCGTTCTACGCCAAGCACTTTGCCGCCAACAAAGACGCCGCCAATGCCTTTATCGCGTCCGGAGACTCCAAACGCGACGCCAGCATTCCCGCCCCCGATCACGCCGCCCTCATGGCCACCGCCCACTTGGTGCTCAACCTCGACGAAGTCATCACCAAAGAATGAGGAGCCGAGCGACGATCCTCTTTCCTCCCAACGCACACCAGCCGCATGAAGCCGTTCCGACGCATCGACCAAGACGACCTTTCCGAGACCCTCGAGTTTAAGACCCTCTATATCTACGTCTTGTACCTAATCCTTGCGATGATGACACTGGGCGTGGTCGCCGACATTTCCCAGCTCTTCAACGCGTCGGCTATCCTGATGGGGATCTTCTTTTTCCTCGTCTCCCTCCCGACGCTTCCCGTGCTTCGCCGTATCCGTGAGGGCCGCCGGACGGGGTGCGTCAGCCATTCCGGCCGCAAGTGGTCCTTTGCGAATCCCTACCGCGTGACCCTTCCCAGATAGTTCGGCGTTCCAAGCTTTCCTGTCGCTTGCTATGGTGCCGGGAACCATCCGAGTAGCCGGATGCGAACCGTGGAAATGGGGCGCATCACGAGATGAGCGCCAACGCTCCGGCAAACAGTCCAAATTTAGCATGGCAATCTAAGGATTCAACCGATACGGCCTTAGAAGAGCTTACTACATTGGAGGTTACTTATGATTAAAGGTGCATTGTTTGGACTAATCGGCGGCATAATTGGTGCTGCGATTTGGGTGATGATTGGCGTGGCAACCAACTCGGAAATTGGAATTATCGCGTGGGGAATCGGCGGATTAGTCGGACTCGCGGTGGGCTTCGGAACACCGGAGGCGGAAGAGAGCGCGCTCACCGGCGTCATCGCCCTCGTCATCGCCATGATGGCCATCGTCGCCGGCAAATATTTTACCGTGTCGACGATCATCGACCGCGAACTCAGCAAAATGGCAGTCACCGAAACCATGACCGACGAAGAGTTGAAAATCGGCCTCGCTTGGCAAGCCGTCGGCGACGCCGAAGAAAACGGGGAAGTAGTCGACTGGCCCAGTGGCTTCGAACCAGATGAAGCGATGGACATCGCCGTCTTTCCGGTCAGCATCCGCAAGGTCGCCATTGATGCGTACGACGACATGACCGACGTCGATAAGGAAACCGCCAAAAAGGAAATGGTGGAGACTCAACTCATGATGATCAATCAATTTAAGGACGGGATCAAGAAGGATGCCTTCATGGCCTCGTTCGGTGTGTTCGATATCCTCTGGTTCTTGCTCGCCATGTCCACCGCTTACAAACTCGGTGCCGGCATGCTCGACGACGGCTGACCAAACTTGGCGGGCGAGGCCGAGTCTCCAAGCGAGTCCCATCCTTGAACAAGAGCCGAGTTTCGGTGGCACCTGAGTAGTACGGTTGCCGCCCGCGGGGCCGACACGCCTGAAGAATCAGCGCGTGAAGTAACGTGGAATTCATTCCGCGTTCGTCGTGGCGGAATTCATTCCGGTCACAAGAAAGCGCCTATCGGTGAAGCAACCGTCCGGCCGCTTCCATCTTTCCGACCGCAGGTCGCCCAGGGCTCCGTCGGCTTTCGGCATGTCACCCTCATTCAACTTTCAGTCTTTGTACCACCGCCGGATCGGTTGACCGCCCTGCCCGCTTTTCACCACGATCACCTTCTCCTTACCGAAGGTCTTTTCGACTGCGGGCGTGAACGACTCCGCCGGCTGGAGGCCGGCCATATTGGATTGCCCGGACAAGATAAACAGATGGGCGCCTTCTTGTTGTGCGAAGACAAACAATGGAACGATCAAAGGGGAGGAGAGCAATGCGGGGTTTTCATAAGGTGAAGGTGGGAAGGATCTTGTGGGCCGATCGGGCATCATAGATGATACGTCCATGAACCGTCTTTTTCTGTTCCTGCTCCTCCTACTATCTACGAATCCGGTCGCAGTTCAGGATCGGAGAAACGGCTCGCGAGGTCGTTTGGGGCTCTTGGATCGCTCGAACCTCTACGAGGTGGATCTCAAATTTCAGAATTCAGATCTTTAACGAGATGCGCCCATATCTCGAACGTAAGATGTCGAACGGCTTCAGGGTTTCGTCAGAGAACCCGCGCATTTCAGTTGCAAGGCTTTCAGTTCGCGAACGATCTCTGGGTTTGCTGCCGCCAAGTTTTTCATCTCGGACGGATCTTGTTCAAGGTTGGCAAGAAAGGGGCGGTCATCCTTGGTGATCGGAGCCTTCTTGGAATTGTCTTTGGGATTGCCGAGGAGTTTCCACGAACCTTTGCGCACCACCCACTGCGCTCCCCCACCCCGCCCGAGTTGCCAATAAAGGTGGTCGTGCGGGCTAGCTTCGTCGCGTTCGATAACGCCGGCGATGCTTTTGCCATCGAGCGGTTTGGCGTTGACTGGCGGCTCGCCACCAGCCCATTGGGCGAGCGTTGGAAACCAGTCGCAACCGAACACCATCTGGTCGCGCACCGCGCCGGCCGGAACGCGTCCGGGCCAGCGCACGATCGACGGCACGCGGATACCACCTTCGAACAGACAACCTTTGGCCCCGCGGTAGTCGCCGCAGTTGCCGCCGCCGCCGAACGCGCGTTCCTCGGTGGAGTGGCCATGATCCGATTGAAAGACGACGATGGTGTTATCCGCCTGCCCGCTGGCTTCAAGATGGTCGAGAAACTCGCCGATCATCGCGTCCATGGTCGACACGAACACGGCGTACTGCCGACGCGGCGAGGGCAGATCTTTGTTCTTCTCGCGCCAGGCTTCGGTGCCCTGCATAGGATAGTGGGGCCAGTTGATCGCCCAGTACATGAACCACGGACGCGGATCTGGCTTTTCGGCGCCGCCGGCTTTTCCGTTGCGTTTGTCGATGCAGGCCTTGGCTTCGCGCAGCATGAGATCGCCGAAGTACGCGCCGTCTTCCCAGATCTCGGTGCCGTCGCGCCACAGGTCGTGCCGGTTCGGACCCTGCCAATAGAAGAAGTGGGAGTAGTTGTCGATGCAGCCACCCATGTGTCCGTAGGAGCTGTCGAAACCTTGGCCGTTGGGCATCGTTTCGGGGGTGTAGCCGAGGTGCCATTTGCCGACGTGGGCGGTGCGGTAGCCGGCGTGGCGGAGGCGTTCGGCAATGGTGAGTTCGCTGGCGGGCATACCGGCCTGGCCTTTGGTCGAGGAGACATTGCCGGGGACGCCGGCGCGCGCGGGAAGCCGTCCGGTGAGCAGGCCGGCGCGCGAGGCCGAACAGATCGCCGAGGGCGAATACATCTGGGTGAAGCGGACGCCCTCGTCGGCGAGTTGGTCGAGGTTCGGCGTGTGCAAATCTTCGGACCCGTAACAGCCGAGGTCGAGCGTGCCTTGGTCGTCGGTGTAGATGATGACGATGTTCGGCGCGGGTTCGGTGGCGAAAGCGGGCAGGAGTAGGATCAGAAACAGGACAACAGAGAACAGAGAGCGCATGGCACAGAGGGTACCATAGGCGGAGTCGAAGTGGCAATCAGAGGCCTATTCGCCACGAACGTCGTCGGCAGCGCCTATCCATGATCTCCGACCGGGGCGTCTATGCGATCAAGTCGATGAAGGACATGCGCGATCTGAACCTCAGTAACACCCGGGTCTCCGACCGCTGCACCCCGCTGCTCGACGAACTCAAGCGCGCGCAAATCAGCCAAGTCACAAATAAAGGTCTGACCCCGTTGCTCAAACTCAAGAAACTACGCCAGCTCGATCTCGGCGACACCAAGGTCACGCCACGGGCGAAAGCCGCGTTGCAGCAATGACTCAACCGCTGCGCCGTTCAATAGCAGCAGCGACTGCACTCTCTTGGAACAGGCTTCAGCCTTCTTGGCTGAGTAATTCGAGCGTGTTTTTGATCGTGGCAATCTGGCTTTCGGCGTCCGCGAGGTAGGCGCGTTCTTGTTCAACCACCGCCGGCGGCGCGTTGGCGACGAACTTCTCGTTGGCGAGTTTGTTGACCAAGCCACCGTGGCGTTTTTCCAGTTGGCCGAGCTGCTGTTCGAGCCGGGCCTTCTCTTTTTCCAAATCGACCACGCCGGGAACGTAGATTTCGACATCATCGACCACGCCCGTGGCCGAGTCGATCGTGCGTTCGACCTCGGGGCCGATATCGAGTTCGGAGAGAACTGCGATTTGCACCAGTACCTCACGGAACTCCTCCAGCAGCACTTTCTTATCGCCACTCGCTTTGATGCGGGCGGGAAAGGCCTGACGCGGCGGTATCGAATAGCGATTGCGGACTTCGCGGATGCAGCGGATGACTTCCTGCATCTCGGCGTAACGGCTTTCGAGCGCCTCGTCCATGTGCGAGATTTCTGGGCGAGGCCACGCTGCGAGGCAGACCAGTTCGGACCCGGCATAGGGCGAGGCGATGCCGCGTTCTGGCGCCATGGCGTTCAACTGACCCCACAGTTCCTCGGTGATGAAAGGAACGAAGGGATGCAACAAACGGAACGATTGATCGACGCAGGCGGCGAGCACTTGCTGCGCGTCCGCATCGGGGCCGGACTCACGATTCAAGCGAGGCTTCACGATTTCGAGATACCAGTCGCATAGCTCACCGCGAAAGAAGTCACGAATCGTGCCGACGGCGGCACTCGGATTGTAGGCGGCTAACTGTGTATCGACGTCACCGATGCAGCGTGCCAGACGCGAGAGGATCCAGCGGTCCTCAGGCGCGAGTGTGCTCGGATCGAGTGGACGGAACGACACGCCCTCCAGATTTTGGAAGGTGAACCGGGCCGCATTCCAAACCTTGTTGCAAAAGTGTTGCCCCTCCTCGAACCGGGTCGAGTACGGCTGTGCTGCCGGCAAGTCGGGCATGGTGCCGAGCACGTCGAACTCCTTACCGCTATCCGGGCACATGTAGGTAAACTTGGTGCTGCCCTTCTTGATCTTGTGCAGTTCGAGGAGCTTACCGGTGAACGGCGACTCGACCTGGACCGGCAGGCGGATGTCCTGCAAGCCGGTCTGCATGTCGCAGATGACGTAGCGCATCGCGTCGGCGCCATACTTGTTGATGATGTCGACCGGGTCGATACCGTTGCCCTTGGACTTGGACATGCGTTCGCCTTTGCCGTCCATAATATTGGCGTGGATGAACACATCCGAGAACGGCACTTCGCCGAGATTGTACAGGCCGGCGAGGACCATGCGCGCGACCCAAAGCGTGATGATGTCGCGTCCGGTGACCAAGCACGAACCCGGGTAATAGGTTTCGAGACAACCTTCGAGCGAGGGTTGACCCGCGTCGAGTTTCGCCGTGGCGGCGTCGGGCCAGCCGAGCGTACTGAACGGCCAGAGGGCGGAGGAGAACCAGGTGTCGAGCACGTCCGGATCGCGTTCGAGACCGGCGGCCTCGGCGGCGGCGACGCGTTCGGGCAGCGCGGCCGGATCGATGATGCCGAGCAGCAAGCTGTGGCTCTCGCTGTCGGGAATGTCTTTGATGTCGCCGAACTCGGCTTGGTTGTCGCGCACGATGGTGTGCTGTTCCTCATCGTCGGGAAATTTCGCGCGCAGCGCTTCGATCTCAGACGCGCTGCCGGTGGCGGTCCAAATCGGAATTCGATGGCCCCACCACAACTGACGCGAGATGCACCAGTCGCGTTTTTCGGCCAGCCAGTTTATGTAGGTCCGCCCGTAACGCTCCTCGGGATGGAAGGTGACCCGGCCGTCCTCGACCGCGTCGATCGCGGCTTGGGCGAGTCCAGGAACGCGGCTGCCGTCAGCAAGTTCAACGCCGGCTTGGCCGTCCGGACCCGCTTCGCGGTCACCCATCGCGACGAACCACTGCAAGCTGAGATACGGTTCGATCGGCGTCTTCGAACGGTCGCTGTGCCCGACTTCGATCTCGCGGTCTTCGACTTCCGCCAGCAGACCGGCAGCCTCGAAATCGGCGACGACTTTTTTGCGCGCGATCTTGCGGTCGAGTCCGGTGTAGTCGCCACCCTCACTGTTAATCGAGCCGTCGGAATTGAGAATGTTGACGATGCCGATCTTCTCTTTGTTGCGCTGCCAGACCTCGTAGTCGTTGGGGTCGTGGGCGGGCGTGATTTTCACGCAGCCCGAACCGAGTTCGGGTTTGGCCCAGGTGTCGGTGATCAGCGGGATCGGACGGTTCTGCAACGGCAGCATGATCATGCGACCATCGGCGGCCATTTCGGCGAGCTGCTCAAGCGCAGCGAGGCGTTCGGCCTTGTGGGCCTTGAGCGATTCGACGGGTTCGGGCTTGTCCTCTTTTTCGGCCTTGGCGATCAGCTTGTCGAGTTGGCGCCCAGGCGTCGGATGGCAGGCGACAGCGGTATCGCCGAGCATGGTTTCCGGACGCGTGGTGGCGACGATGACGTGCGCGGGTTCGCCGGGTTTGGGATCGATGACCGGGTAGCGAAGATGCCAGAAATGGCCGTTCATTTTCCGGTGTTCGACCTCGTCGTTGGCGACGGCGGTCTGCAAATGACAGTCCCAGTTCACCAAGCGGTTGCCGGCGTAAATGAGACCGTCCTTAAACATCTTATAGAAGGTGTGCATGACCGAACGCGCGCAGATGTCGTCCAGCGTGAACCGAGTTCGGTCCCAGTCGCAGGAACAGCCCATCGCCTGTTGCTGCGAGACGATGCGCGTTTGGCAGACGTCCTTCCAATCCCAGATGCGCTGCACCAAGGCCTCACGGCCGATGTCGTGGCGGGTCTTGCCTTCGAGATCTTTGAGTCGCGTTTCAACCACCGACTGGGTGGCGATGCCGGCGTGGTCGGTGCCGGCCTGCCACAGGGTATTGTCGCCGCGCATGCGGTGCCAACGAACCAGCAGGTCCTGCATAACGTTGTCCATGGCGTGGCCCATGTGCAGGGCGCCGGTGACGTTTGGCAGCGGCATCATGACGACATAGGAATCGCGTTCTACGTCCGAGCCGTCGGTGTCAGGGCTTGCAGAAAAGGCGTTGGCGTCGAGCCAGCGCTGGTAGATCGCGGCTTCGACGTCCTTCGGTTTGTATGCGGTTGCGAGTTCTTTCGTCATGCGCGGGTTCATTCGTTTCCGTGGCGCGTATGTCAAAGGGCTTTTTTGGGAAGCTTGCACCGGCCAAGGCGTCGTCATCGGATGTGACAAATAACACTTTGTCTTGTTGGCCAATTTTTATGAGTTTTCACCGACCGGTTTCAAAACCATTCTTTGTGGGGTAGTGTCCGAAACTGCCCTTGATGAAGACCCTTATTGTTGAAGATGACCCGAAGTTACGCCGCACACTAGTTCTGGCGTTGAAAGACCAGTTCGACGAAATCTACGAAGCCGGCAACGGCTTGGAGGGACTGGAGATTTATCGCGCCAAACAATGTGAGATTGTGCTCGCCGATTGCGAAATGCCCGGACTCAACGGCATCGATCTGTGCCGCGCCATCCGTTCGGAACCGGGCAATCACTATTGCTATTTTATCATGGTCACCGGTCACGGCGAAACCTACCGCGAAGCGATGAGAAGCGAGATCGACGACTTCATCGAAAAGCCGGTGAAGTTCGACCGACTGATGGATCGGATCACCGTCGCCAAACGACTCGCAACGCGAACCGCCGCGCAAGGCGTTCGACCGGCTGTGTCGATCTGCTGCACCTGCCGCAAACTGCGCCGCGAGGATGCCTGGTTGCAGCTCGAGGAATATTTCAACGACCGCCGCTTCTCGCACGGGTATTGTCCGGATTGTCTGGCCAGTTTGCTTGAAGTGGTGCGTTTGGAAACCTGAATTATTCCGGCTTGTGGCGCGAACCGAAAGATAAAAGTGGGAGGCCGCCCCCGCCCGGGCGACTATCCGCAGAGGGTTTCTAAAGAGGCTGAACTGAACCGCAAATAAAGGTGGAGCACGCGGAATCTCTCTTCCGAAATCCACCGACCAAGCCGCACGCCGCCATTCCTTTGCCCCAAATTCTTTTGCCTCCGCGGAGCGGTCTCAGGGCAGAAGTCCGACATATTCCCAGGCGGTTGGTTTTTGAATTTAAAATTCGAGATCTGGAATCGACCAAAGAGGTGTCTCGGCCTGCCGGCGGTTAGTTTTTAAATTTGAAATTCGAAATCTGAAATCGACCAAAGAGGTGCCTCGGCCTGCCGGCGATTGGTTTTTAAATTTGAAATTCGAGATCTGAAATCGACCAGGGAGGCCCCTCGGCCTCCCTGGTGGGCTATGGCAACCTTCTGCCATAGTATGGCAACCTTCTGCCATAGTATGGCAAGGTTCTGCCACTCTATGGCAAGATCTTGCCATAACGTTTCCGGACGAGTTGGAGCTTCACTACCCCGAACGCAACCGTTCCCGAACCTCAACACAACTCAACTGACCCGGCGCACTCGGCGTGTCCAAGTAAGCGTAGGTCAGCGCCGAACCAGCCGCGGGAAAATCGACTCTTGTATCCGCCCAGTCGTCGCCCATGGCGATCAGGCAAAGCGGTGCGGGATGCTCCTCGGCGAGAATCGCGGTGAGACGGTCGACGTCGGACTGCTCATTGGCCATGAGCGCAAGCTTGGCGATGACGTTGTCGTGCACCGAACAGGCGGCCATCTCGGCGATCAGCAGACGGATGGCGTTGTCGTCGGGGGTGCGTTCGAAATCGTGATAGGAGATGACGATCGGTTTTCCTTGGCTGGCGGCGCGTTCGGCGAGGATCGGAACGAGGTCGCTTTGCAGTTCGATATCGATGGCGGACAAGGTGTCGATCGCCTCGAACAATTGCTGCGCGCGCTTGGTGTCTTGGTCCTCCCAGCGCCCGCCCTCGGCCGCGAGCCGTAGGGTGAGCAGTACCGGCGTGCCTGCGGCCTCGACCGCTTGGCAGGCTTCCAACCAGCGGTCCTCTTTCCAGCCTATGAGGTCGAGCCGAGCTTCCAAGACATCACAGGGCACCTCGCTACGTTCGGGGAAACGCTCGAGTTCGGCGCGCGTGCTGACGGTGCCAATGATGGTCGGTGGCGTATCAAATGGAATCATAGGAGTCACCTAGGCAGGCTTCGGGACGCGAGGCAAGCCGGACAATTGGCTTCATTTCTGTCCGCCATCCGCCTAATTAGAGAATCCTGTAGACACCACATGAAGTTTTTAAAATCACGATTCGGAACCCGGAAAAAAGAGGGACCGCCCATCCGCGCCCAACATAAAAACGCGGCCTATTTTGCCAGCGAAGAACAGCGTATCGACGAATGGATGGCCCGCAGCCGCGCCGATGATGCGGCCCTGATCCGAGACGGAGGGACACTGAAGAGTTCCCACTATTACTCTTACGTTTCGCTCAACCGGAAAAAGATCGAAGTCCGCTACTCGGCCGGAACGTGGGATTTCGCCGAACTCGCGGACTGCACCAGCGCCGCCACCGAGATGCTGGTGAAGAGTTGGGATGAGTTTTTCTGCAGCAGCGACGACGTCCTCAACCTCGCAAGCCTCGCGCTATTATTGGATCTTCCCGCCACAGCGACGCGCGAGTTGGCGGCTCTGGCCAACCCGCCAGGCGGCAGCAAAGCGAACCAGGCGTGGCAACCCGACGGCTTCATCAGTTATCTCCTTCACCTGAGCCAGGGCGGCTCGAAGACCTGGGAAAAGCCGCCCAAACAAGCGGTCCGGAAATCATTCGCGCCCTTGATGCCACTCAACACCATGAACCGCGAAACGGCCACGGAGCGCCTGAAAGACTACCTCGACAATTACTACGAGGCCAACCGAGAAGCCCCGTGGTACGAGACGCACAAACGGGTGTGGGGCTATTCCGGCTACTGGTGTTGGGAGGCCGGCGCACTCGGCAAATGCCTCGATCTCGACCATGAGGTCCTGCGCGGAAGCCCGTTCTACCCGTACGACCTCGCGGCTCCCCCACCCGCTTGACGCTCGTTGAACACCTTGTTTTTTTGCTTCTCGACGAGACCTTTTCCTGCCTCAAGCTGTCGCCATGAGCGCGAACGAAAATACCAATACGCCGACCACCACCACCGTGGGTTCGATCGACGACGAGGTCTTGGCCTACACCGCCGGCAAAGATGTGGTCCTCGACCAGGCCTTGGTCGAGGTCGACTGTCTTGGTACCGCCGCGCATGTAACCATGCTCGCCGAAATTCCAGTGGACCCTCCCCTACTGACGCCGGACGAGCGCGATGCGGTGCTCGCCGAGCTGCGCAATCTGGTGGCCAAAGCGCGGGCGGGCAATTTTGAAATTACGCTCGCCGACCAAGACGTGCACCTCGCGGTCGAACGACAGCTCACCGAGTCGCTCGGCGACCTCGGCAAAAAAGTGCACACGGCGCGTTCGCGGAACGACCAAGTGGCACTCGACCTACGCCTGCACGCCCGCGACGAACTCGCCGGCACCATTCGCGAAGTGGTTGAGCTGGCCGCCGCTTTCAACGCCTTCGGCGACGTCAACGCTGCCGTGCCGATGGTCGGTCGGACCCACATGCAGCCGGCCATGCCCTCTTCGGTCGGCTTGTGGGCGACCGCGCAAACCGAAGGCCTGCTCGACGATCTGCACCCGCTGCTCGCCGCCGCGAAAGCCAACCACCGCAGCCCGCTGGGTTCTGCCGCCGGCTATGGTGTGCCGCTGCCGATCGACCGACAACGCGTGTCCGACCTGCTGCACTTCGACGCGCCAGTGCACAACGTGCTGTACGCCTCGATCGCCCGTGGCAAAATCGAATGCATCATTCTACAGGCGCTCGGCCAAGTCATGCTGACGCTATCACGGGTCGCGCAAGATCTAATGCTCTACACCTTGCCGGAGTTTGCTTACTTCCGCTTTCCGGCCGCGTTCGGGACGGGCAGTTCGATCATGCCGAACAAAAACAATCCCGACGTGCTCGAACTCATTCGCGGAAAAACTTCCGTCGTGCTCGCGCATGCGCACGCGGTCGAAAACATCATCAAAAGCGCCCCGTCCGGCTACAACCGCGACCTGCAAGAAGCCAAGGAAGCCTACATGGAAGGTCTGCGGATCACCCGCGCTTCGCTGCGCGTTCTCACCCGGCTAGTAGAAGGACTCGAAGTCAACGAAGAGGCCTTGGTGGCCGGCTTTACCCCCGGCGTATTTGCCACCGACCGCGCCCTCGAACTCGTCGCCGGCGGCATGCCGTTCCGCGATGCCTATCATCACGTGAAAAACCACCTCGACGAACTCGAGTCGATGAACCCGCGCGAGAGTGTCGGCAAAAAGACCCACCTCGGCGGCACCGCCGGCTTGGACTTCGCCGGTTATCGCGAACGCCTTGCGGCGGCCGGTGAAGAGGCGGCTGCTTACGAGCAAGCGTCGGCCGCCGCCTGGCAGTTGTTGGCTTAGTTTTGCCAGCCGTAGAGTGAGTATCGCCTTCTTTTTTTGACCGCGGAACGACGCGGAATAACGCGGAACTTCTGCTCTCGTTTTTCTTACTGCGCCGGGGCCTTGTTCGGCAGGCGGGTTTGAGATTTGGACTAAGGATCTGACATGGCGTCCCAAGCGCCTATTTGTTCTTACTTAAATCCCGAACGACCAAGTTGCGGAAGCGGTAGACCGCGCCTTTTTCGCCGTGATGCTGGATGGCGAGAAAGCCTTTGGCGTCGAGGCTGTCTTTGATCTTGGTGGTTTCGACACCGTTCACTTTGATGGTGATATTCTCGCCGATGCAGGTGATTTCGTAGCGGTTCCAGTCGTTGCGTTTGAGGGCGTTCTTGACCTTGTCCTGGGCGAAGTGGGCGAGCGATTTTTCGTCGTTTTTCTTGGGCCAAACCCAACCGCGTCGGCTTTCGTCGTAGAGCCCGCCGGACCAGCGGCGGTCGGAGCCGTCGACCTCGGCCTGATAACCGAACACCTTGTTGGGTTCGACGTGGGCGCGGAACATGAACCCGGAGTTGGCCGTGCCTTCGGGAAGATGGACCTCGCCGACGAATTTGAAGTCGCTGTATTCCTTCTCCGCGACGAGGAAGAATTTCTTGTCGGCGGTGAGATGAATCTCACCGTTGTTCACCTCGACGGTTCCCCAGTCGTAGGGATTGCGCCAGCCGTTGGTCGTCATTCCGTCGAACAAGACTTCAAAACCCATCTTCTTGAAGCGATCGTTGCGAGCTTTGATCGCGACCGGATTGAACGAGGCCGCAGCGAGGGTGTTGCGGCCAGCGGTGGCGCGCGGCCAATCGTCGGTGCGGAATAGAGAAGTCGGCAGTCCGGCGCTGTTGACCAGATTGGCTTGGGTCGGATTGTCGGCCCACGCGTAGCGTACGGCCACGGGTTCGGCGACCTTGGCGCTGTGAACGGTGACACTTTTTCCACCCGCGTCGATGCTGGCGTCGGCCCAGACATATTTTTTGTCGGCACCGGCAATTTCGAAATGGCCGACGGCTTCGCCGTCGCGGGTTTTCAGTCCCGAACCCGCGTGGGCGAGATGGACGCGGATCGCCTTGCCGCTGTCGGTGTCACTGGTGGTGTCGCTGGCGCTGTCGAGCACTTCGTGGCGGTCGTAGAGCGGTCCGGAAACGGGGCCAATGTCTTTGCCGTAATGCTGCGCGAGAGCCCAGCGGGCGAGCCGGCGGCCGACGTCTTGTTTGTTTTTCGGATGGATGTTTTTGCTTGCGCCGATGTCGTTGATAATCGCCATGCCGGTGTTCGGCAATTTGAGCGTCATCGTCTGTGCTTCTTGGAGTTCGGCCCACTCGCTGTCTTGGTTGGCGTCTTCGACCGACTCTTTGAAGTTGGCCAGTTGCACCCAGTAGAACGGTAGTTCGGGTTGGCCCCATTGGTCGCGCCAATCTTCGATCAGGGCGGGAAAGAGGTCGCGGTACTGAGCGGCGCGGCCGCGGTTGCTTTCGCCTTGGTACCAGATGGCGCCGGAAATGCCGGTGCTCGTCCACGGGGCGACCATCTGGTTGTAGATGGCGGATGGATAGCCGGGGTTTAACGATGGCTGAACCGCGAGTTGCGGGCGGCGCGGTTGCCGCGCGGGCTTTTTGCCATCGGCTTTGGCCTGAGCACGGAGCTCTTTCACCTTTTTCTCCCAAGCGGCGAGCGCGGTCTCGTAGGCGGCTTGGGATTTCTCCGCGTCATGGCGGGATTCCTTCTGATTCCACTCGGCGACCAGCGGCTGCGCGGCCGCGATGGTTTTGATCTTCTCCGAACTGGTAAAAGCCTCCACCGGTTTGCCGCCCCATGCATTGTCGACCAGGCCGATCGGAATGCCGAGTTTCTGGTGGAGTTCGCGACCGAAAAAGTAGCCGGTGCCGGAAAAGTTTTCGACCGTCGAGGGCGTACAGACTTCCCAGCTTCCCGAACAATCCGACTGCTCGGTCGCGGCGGTTTTGTTGGCGACTTTGAACATGCGGATCAGCGGGAAGTTCGCCGCGGCTTTTTCTTCGTCCGGGTTGAGGCAACGCCCGACCGTCATGCGCATGTTGGACTGGCCCGAACAGATCCAGACATCGCCGATCAGGATGTTCTTCACGGTCGTGGTGACCAGTTCGCCTTTTAAGCGGGCTTGGACGGTCATCATTTGCGGCGTACTATTCGCTGCGGGCATTTTGAATTCGACGCGCCAATCTCCCGACTCATCTGCGGTCGCCTCGGCTTTCTGTCCGGCAAAGTCGACGCTCACCTTGGTGCCGGCGGTGGCCGTGCCCCAAATCGCGCTGGACTGGTTTTGTTGCAGCACCATGTTGTCGCCGATCGCGGCGGCGAGTTTCAATTGGGACAGATTGCGCTCTTGTTGGGCAAAGGCCTGAACGAGGAACAACAGCGAAAGCAACAGGGAGGCAGGGAGCATTTTCATCGCGCTCAGCTTAAGGGGTCGGGGCGAGTTTGGGCAAGCCTGCCGCCAAGTTCTACGCCGGCTTTTTCGAAGCTGACAAAGCACAGAACACGCGCAATGTTGGGTGATGAGCCAAGAACAACCAAACAACCCTTTGCATGGGCTCACGCTCAAATTTATCGTCACCGATCTGGTCGAACGCTTTGGCTTTGAGCAGCTCGGCAATTTTATCGACATCAATTGCTTTCGCTTTGACCCGTCGATCAACTCCAGCTTGAAGTTTCTCCGCCGAACGCCATGGGCGCGCGAGAAGGTGGAGCAATTCTATCTGGAGACGCTGCCGATGAAGGCCGCTCCGGACAAGCAGGCTGAGGTGGAAGAGCAGGCTGAGGCGGAAGAGCAGGCTGGGCCGGACGGGCAGGCTGAGGCAGAAGCGTTCGGCCGGACTGAAGTCCGTCACGACGAACGCGACATGAATTCTACGGGACCTTTATTCGCGGATTCTTCTGATCAAATGCCAGACCAAGTGGACGACGCGGCGGCGGCGGAGCCTACTGACCCCGAATCCGATAGCAGCGGCGCATAACCGGTGCGCCGGTGGGATCCAGCATTTCGATCCGGGCGCCGGACGCGGTGATGGTGGTGGCGGTAATCCAGTTCCCGACCCGCAAGTCGTCGCAGTACTCAATCGAGTAGACCCGGCCAGGATCGGTGTCCCAACCAAGCATGCCAGTGTCCTTGTACAGGTCGGCGTCGAGAACCAGCGGGGTGCAACTGGCGAGACGGGCGGCGACGAGTTCGGCGTCGAAGCTCATGTCGTTCGAGTTTTGCGCCACTTGGTGAACCGCGATCGAGAGGACATTGGTACCCTCGGCGAGTTTGGCGAGGTCGATGGTATATGGGAAGAACATGCGTTCCGCCGCGCCGAACACACTCGACTGGGCCAAGGTATTCTCATCGAGGTCGCCGGCAGGCAAGTTGTCGCGCGCGACTTCCTCGCCGTTCAGGAACACGATCGCGCCGTCATCGCGACGCAGATTTAGGGTGAGACTATCCAGGGAGACGACGCTGGCTGCCGTGAAGGTGTGGACAAAAACAGCGCGGGTGATGCCAGCCTGAAGCGATGTCACATCGTCGTTTTCCCCCCAGCCAAACTTGGCCGGGCTGATCGTCCATGCGGCGACATCGACCCATGGTTCTTTCCAGGCGTTTCCGGACTCCTGTTGCGACCAAGCCCAGGTGCTCCCAGTGGTGACAAGCGTCTCGAAGTTGGTGCAGGTAAGGCCGACAGGAGCGTCGGGGCGTTCGGCCACGGTGAGGTTGATGGTCTGGTCGGCGGAGTCGCCAGCAGAGTCGGTCGCGGTGACCACAAAGCTGACCGTACTGCCGCCATCGGATTCCTGCGAAATCCAACGGAGATGGCCGCTGACCGGATCGATCACCATGTCGGCAGGGGCGTTGGCGTCGATGCTATAGGTCGGAGCGAGACTGTCGTTGTCTTGGGCGACAAGCTGCCAGAGCCAGAGATCGCGTTCGGCGGTTGCGAGGTTGAGCACGGGATTGGCGAACACGGGCGGGTCATTGACCTCGGTGACATCGAGCGTGGTACTTCCTTGCACGGCGGTGATGCCGTCGCTCACTTCGATGCTCACCGGATAGCTTCCAGGACCTTGTGCTTCGGTCGGCGTCCATTGCAACTGGCCGTTATTGAGCACGAGTCCGGGCGGGCCGGAAAGCAAGGTCGTCGTGACCGTCTGGGCCGGCAGGTCGGCGTCTTGCGCGAGAACATCTAAACTCCAGTTCGAGAGTTCGGGAATGCTGATGGGGCTCAGCAAAGAGAAAGTTGGGGCCTCGTTGACTTCGTTGACCACGAGTTCGATGCGCTGCGTCACGATGCCTTGTGGGGTACCGTTGTCTTTGACGACGACGAATACATCGAAAACGCCGGGGCCATCGGCTTCGCCCGGGTTCCAGGTGATGCGGCCGCTGCTGCCGTTTAGCGAGAGCCCTGCCGGAGCGCCGGGTTCGAGGTCGTAGGTGAGCGATTGGCCCGGATCGGAATCGACCACGGTTGGCAGGAAGTTAAAGGCACCGGTTTCGTTGACGGTCCGGCTGAGCGGGCCGAAGAACTGCGGCACATGGTTCAAGGCACCGGCAGCGGTGGTGACCTGGTCGACGATGCAATGCGTACGATTGAACAAGGTCAGCACTTCATTGCTGGCGTTGATGTTGAACTCAAGCGGGAGGAAAATCACGCCAGGATTGGCGGCGGCGTAGTTGTTCGGTTCGTCGGCGAACACCATGCTCTGGTTGGCGCTGAGAACGAGATTGGAGAGGAACATGGTCTCCGCACTGTCGGCGAGTTGGTAGCCCTCCAGATCGACCGTGCTGCCCGAATTATTGCGGATCCGCAACCAGTCACCGGCGAGTCCGTTGCCGGCGTAATCTTCGATCACGATGGCTGGAACGGGGTCGAAGCAGGTGAACGCGGTGTTGGTCGCGCCGGGCGTTCCGAGACCTTCAGCTGGGGCGTACCAGTTGGCACCATCGGCGTTATCGAGATTGATGTCGGTGAGTGACAAGCTCGAACCAGCACCCACGCCGAAGGTTGGCCACGGCGCTTGGTTGTCGTAGACAAGGGCGTCGACCACACAATTGCCATCGAGCAGCGCGATCGGTTCGCCGCCGCCGGAAAGAGTAAAACCCGAACCGTTGATCACATTGGGCATTGCCGGGAACTCGGACTGGAACGCGAAGATGTCCTCGGCGATCACCAAGTAATCACCGGCGTTGATAAAGGTGAAGTTCGGAAAGGTGAACACACCGTTTTGATCGTAGAACTTCCACCCGCCGAGGTTCACGGCAGCGCTGCTGTTGTTATAGATTTCGACCCAGTCGCCGACGTCGGCGAACGGTGAACTGTCGACATTGATCTCGTTGATAACAATGTTCGGCGGCGCGGGATTGCAGGGCGGTTTCGGGGTAACTTGACCGGGCGTCGGGGCTTCGCCCGACCAATTCCACGCCAGTTCGTTGTCGGTGGTAGGATCGAGCAGTGTGAGGCTGTCGCCACTGCCGTCGGCCGAACCCGGCCAAGGCAGCATATCGTCGAACTTCACCTCGTCGACGTCACAGCGCCCAGGGCTGAGTAGAAGCATCCGGTCGCCGCTATTGGAAAGGCTGAAGGCGGAAAGCGTGGTCCGCGAAACGCCGGGATAGGCGGCTGCGAAGCTGGTGCTGTTGCGCACAAAAACTTTGGTGCCACCAGCGGAGATGCTGGTGTTGGGCAGGGCCGACACCCGAGCGTCGGTCGCAATGGCCCAGCCCGAAAGATTGACCGCGTTGTTGCCCGGGTTGAACAGTTCGAACCAGTCGTCGCCGGGACCATTGTAGTTGATTTCGCTGATGACGAGTACGGCGGGCGGGGTCGCGCAAGGGGCTGCACCGCCCGGGAAGTTGGCGCCGCTCGGCGTGCCGCCAAGATTGCTGGACTCAGCCCAGTTGGCTGGGTCGGCGTTGTCGAGAGTGGACGCGAGCAAAGCAAGGCTGGGCCCGGGGCCGTCCGGGGCACTGGGCCAGGGAGAACTGTCGCCGTAGCGCAGGACGTCGGCCGGGCAGTCTGCAATACTACGCAGTTCGACGCGGCCGCCGCCGTTATCCAACCGAAGACCGTCCAATTGGTAAGTGTTCGGCGTATTCGGGTAGGCGGTGGCGAAGATGTTGATGTTACTAACACCAACCGCATAGCCGTTAGCGGCGATGGAAGCGCCGTTCGGAAAGGTGTACGTCGTGCCGTCATGGCGAACTTGCCAGTTGCTGATATTGACCGCGGTGTTACCGGGATTGAACAACTCGATCCATTCTCCGGAATCGAGGCTTGCCGGTTTGTTGTCTTCCGGACGGTACATGATCTCATTGATCAGGACGTTGGGGGCCGGACACGAAACCGAGTTAGCGGCGCGCGGGGAGCCACAGAGGGCTGCGGAGGCAAACCAGTTGAGGGGGTCGGCGGTGCCGGCGGCCGGGTTAAGCAACTCAAGGCTGGGACCACCACCGTCGGGATCACGCGGCCAGTCGCCCTTGTCATTGTAGGTCGTCTCGGAAATCAATCCGCCGACCGGATTGACCAAGCGCAGCGTTTCGCCGCCGTTATCCAAGCCACCGGCATAGCTGCCGTCTGGGGCGAAGCCGTGAACCGCTTGGAAGGCGGCTGCGTTTTCGGCGAGAACCAGATAGCCACCCGCGGGGATGCTGGTGCCGAACGGGAAACGGTAAAGGATGCCGTCGTCGAACGCGCAGTCCGACATGTCGACCGCCGAGTTACCGGTGTTGTGCAGTTCGATGAAATCGAGTTCGTCGGCTTCGGTGCCGCCGCAAGCGAGGGTCGCATTATAGTGGATCTCATTGACGACAACATTCTGCCAATTTTGTTCGAGGTAGTAGCGTTGCGGGGTGGCGGCGGACCAGGATCCGTTGGAGCGAACGCGGGCGAGAATGTCCACGGCACCACCGGTGAGGGTGACGGTGGATCCTTGCACTTGTTGGCCGGAGAAGGCGTTGCCATATTTACGTGGATCAGCGTTACGCGCGTAGTAGATTGTGCCGCCGCCGTTAAGATTGGAGAGGGAGACTTGGGTTCCCTGAGGAACGAGGCTGGCGTATGGAATATTGTAACTCACGCCAGCAAGGCTCGTGTAGTAGCCGTTGTTATACATGAAGTTGATGACTGACTGGGCTTGGCTACCCATCCAGTTTTCGACACGGGTGATTTCAGTTTCCCAATCGTCGTCTATATTCCAGTTGCTGACATTGGAGTTGTTATTGATGGTGAAGTTTACATTGCCCCAACGTGCGGACTCGGCCACCAGCGAAAGGCGGATTTGGCTCGCGCGTTTGTTCCAGATTTCACGGGCCTTCTGCACCGAGAGCGGCGCGTTTTCGTGGATGAGAGCGCTGTGAGTGGCGTCCGCCATTTCAAATCTGAACTCGCTGCTATTGTTGATCGAGGAGGGGGCCGCGTACCATTTGATGTTCGGCGTATACCCAGCGTTGAAGGACATCGGGTTCGACAGACTGGGGTCCTTGTCCCACAGCATAAATTTATACCCGCCCTTGCCCGGGGTGTTGTTAGCGCCGGCGAGCGAGTTGTGGTCGGCGTCACCATCGGCGGTTCCAGTGTACGCGCCCAGCACCAAGTATTCGGCGAGGCGTTGGGTATCGAGATAGTTCTGGATGGTGTTGTAGCCGGACTCGCCGCCGTTGACGTTACTCGATACGACACTGTTCATCTGATTGTAGAAGGTGGCGTCGCCGTCGAGGTACTCGCCACTCTTACGAATATCGAAGTCGAGCTTGTCGCCGTCGAAATATTCTTCCATCCAGCCGGCGTTGGGACGTTCCATCAAGTGGTACTGTCCGCGGTACTCGCCGTTGACATAGACATGCACGAAGCGACCATGCGGCGCGGGATTACCGAGTTCCATTTCCATGTCGAAGCAGACGCGGTTACGGATGAAGGAGGCATAAGGCTCGTTACCATACTCGGCGTTCAAGGAGTCCTGACTACCGCTGCGCAACAGGAGATGGTCGAACTTGGACGCGGCCGGAACGGCATTGGTCACGCCATCGTCAAACAAACCTGGAAAGCTCAATTTGCCCGCACCAAACTCGGCTTTGAACTCAAAGCGGTACTGCCGTTTAGGATTGGTCGGACTGCCGCCCCAGCTTTTGCCGCCGACTTGATGCATCCAGCCTTTGCGGCCATCGGGAAACATCATCTCGGCGGAGATTTCGGTAATCGTATTAACAAACTCGTCCGGGGTGATCGTGCTGTCGACAATCGAAATCGACGGGAGTGAGAGCAACGAGGGGAGTAGACGCGAGGCGTATGAGGAATTGCCCGCAATATGATTGCTCATGTCCGGCTGGCTCCACACCTGCGTCGGAAAAATGTAACTGTGCGTCACCGCAAAACTGGTGTTAGTCGCCGAGATGGCGATCGCACGGATAGCGGTGAAACTGGAGACGTTGATCGGCCCGTTATAAAGCGTATCGCTGGCGTTCGGCTTGCTCAGATCGGTGGTGTAGCGGATCTGCGCGTTAGGATCGCTGGTGCTGAGTTCGACTTGGATCGGGGCGTCAAAAAAGCCGCGTTCGGTGCTGAATTTAACTTCGTGCTCTGCTTTGACGAAAGAGCCAAACAGCACAAAAAGCGCAATAAGTTGTACCGCTTGGTACAGTTTTTCAGTTGGTTTGATGTTCCACATCCTAGTTATTTGCAGTCCGCTGTAATGCCTTGATACCAAAGCACTTTTCATGCCACGTGGATCAATCGTTCGCAGAAGGTTTGCGGCGCAACTGTTTTTTACGACTGTTGTGATAGCGGTTGGAGATCATTTTCCGCTTCACGCCGGCAGGTCGTCCGCGGCGCTGCCGCCGCCGCTTCTCTGCCGCGCTGCGCGTCGAACGCTTTTTGGAAAGACGTTGCTCCTCCACTTGATCGCACAACATTTCACGTGCGACCTGACGGTTGCGCCACTGTGAACGCTCGCGCTCGCATTTCACTTCGATGCCAGAGGGTCGGTGCAACAACCGAACACAAGAAGAAGTTTTGTTCCGCTTCTGTCCGCCCTTGCCGGTTCCGCGAAGGAATTGCTCCTGCAAATCCTCTTCTCGGATTCCAAGTTCCGCCATGCGCTTTCGCAACGATTCCATGATGCTTTTTTCTAGTCTACGTTCCCAGTGGTGCCAGTTGTCAGTATGTCTCGTTTTTGTAAAAAGTGAAAGACAAAGAAGACGCCCATTTGCAAAATGACGGATTGCGGTTACACATTATAAAAAGTTGGGAGACTTCAAATGATAAAGGCATCAAACCTATCCTCTTGTACAACAAGATTTTGGAAAAGGCCACCCCGTAAGCAAATCCATGGCGCGGGGCGTGCGACGCGTCGTTACTGGCAAACTGGCATGATCAAAAATCCAGTCCTTTGCAGGTCTCCATTTGCACAAAATAAAGACGAACGATAACATGATAAATAACAGCGACATGGCGAAAATCTTAATAGCGGAAGACGAGGAACCAATTCGGATCGGTCTCGTGGACACGTTGGAAAGCGAAGGCTACGAGGTCGTTGCGGTACCCGATGGACAAGCCGCGCTCGACCGCTCGGTCGATGGTGGCTTCGACCTCTACGTGCTCGATATTATGATGCCGAAAGTGAGCGGCTACGATGTCTGCCGAGGTCTGCGGAAACGCGACGACAACACCCCTGTGCTCATGCTCAGCGCGAAGAGCGACGAGATCGACAAGGTGGTCGGCTTCGAACTCGGCTGCGATGATTATGTCACCAAACCCTTCGGCGTCCGCGAACTGCTCGCTCGGATCAATGCCCTGCTCCGCCGCGCCACCGCCAATCCACCGAAAGAGCCGATCAAAAAAACCGTCACCTTCGGCGCGGCCACGGTCCACCGCTGCGAATACCGCGCCGTCACCTCGGTCGGCGAACACCGCCTGAGCCAGCGCGAAGTCACGCTGATCGACACCTTTCTCCAACACCCCAACCAGGTGTTGAGCCGCGACCAGCTGCTCAACGCCGCATGGGGCATGAACTATTTTGGGACCACCCGCACCCTCGACCAACACATCGCCCAGCTACGTAAAAAAATCGAAACGGACGTGAAAACGCCCACCACCATCATCACGGTGCACGGCGTCGGCTACCAGTACACCCCCTGAGCTCCCGCAGCAGTTCCAGCGCCGGCAGAAAAAGGGTACAATAGTTGCCAAAGAAAACGTCGACGCACGTCTGTGTGTTGGCTTTATTTTTTCGATCTTATTTTTCTGGCCGAGGCGAAGAATATCAAAGAAAACCGGCCATGATCTCGATCAAGTCCATCCTTATTTCTGCCCTGCTGCCCCTAAGCCTGATCTTCGCCGTTACCGCCTGCTCCGGCTCCGCCGAGCCGCAAACGGATTCTGACCCAGGCACCGCCGTGGCGCCGCAGCGGGCCGCTCAAACGCCACCTGCACCCACGCCCGAGCCAGTCGTTGCTCCCAAGCCGACACCTGCGCCGGCAATTGCGGCGGCACCCAAGAAAAAGAAAGTGATCCCCCTCATTAAGAGGGAAGCGCGCCCTGTTCAAAACCCTGCCAGCCCACCGGAAGATTGGGTCGGGAACTTGAATGGGCTACTCGGCGCACTGACGCCAGCAGGTACAAACGGGAACGATGCTGCGGAAGCCCCCAGCGGCGACAACCTGACCGACCTCGTCTCTGGATTCATGTCCCAGCTCAACATCGAAACCGACCCCGACGGTAAGATGAAGATCAATGGCAACGATTTCGATCCGGCGGCGGCGCTGCAACAATTGACCACCCCCGGCGGCAACCCGTCCGCGATCTTGGAAGGCATCATCAAACCGGAAACAATCGAAGCGCTACGCCAACAAGCCGCGCAGTTCGAGCCCTCCCCCGAACAACTCGACATGCTCGAAAACATGACCACGAGATTCCAAGGCCTGCGCGAACCACCCCTAGCCGCAACCGCAGACGACGCGTTCGAAACTGGTAGGATTCTCAAGCGAAGCTACGTGTTCAAAGAGGCGGACAACCGCAAGCAAGAATACGCGCTGTACGTCCCCAAGACTTATCGAAAAGACAAGCCCGCCCCGCTGCTGGTCTTGCTGCACGGCCTCGGCAGTTCGCCGCAACAGGTCATCCGATATCAGGGAATCACCGCAGAAGCGGAAAAGCGCGGCATCATCGTCGTGGCCCCGTTCGGCTACAACAGAAGAGGCTGGTACGGCAGCCTCGGCCAAGGCAACATCGTCGGCTTCAAACTGCCGAAGAATTTAACCGCGCAAGCGGATCTCCCCGATAACCTCGGCGAACTCAGCGAGAAGGATGTGCTCAACGTGCTAGAGGTGATCCTCGGGGAGTTCGCCGTCGACCGCAAACGCGTCTATCTGATGGGCCACTCCATGGGCGGTGGCGGAACCCTCTATCTCGGCATAAAATACCCTCAAAAATGGGCCGCACTCGCGCCGCTGGCCCCGGCGATTTACAGCAAGCCGGACGAACTCGCCAAGATTCCCAAGATGCCGGTGATCATGGTCCAAGGGGAACACGACCATCTCGTCCCGGTCAGCACCACCCGACGCTGGGCCGAAACCATGAAGGAGTTGGAGATGCCCCATGAGTACATTGAGATCAAAGGCGGCGACCATGTCGCGAGCATCGCGAGAAATCCCAAAGTGATGACCCGCGTGTTCGAATTTCTCGACCGCCAGACTCGGCCTTGACGGATCGTTCAAATTCAAAACCTGGAGGGCGAGGGGCCTCCCAAGCCGTTTTGCGATGGGAAGAGCCGTTTTGCGCTGGGAAGAGGCCCGAGCTTGTGCCGGATCTCGTTCGGGGTTCATCTTTAGAACCGGACGACCTCTCTGGAGAGAGGCGTCCCGACACCGCTCGGAGAGACGGTGCCACCTGCGACATCTGTGATGACCGGTTCCTGGAGACTCCTCGTCATCCGTGAAGTCCGGCAAACTCCTGCGTAGGAAAGTCTTACTTTGCCACAAAATGAATAACTCGCGCGAAGGACCCGGCGTCTTTCACCCGGACTTCGAGCGTGTGCTTGCCCGGCGCGAGATCGGACGCGAACATCACCGTCCGAGGATAATGTAGTCCCTTGCTGTAAGGGTGTTTGAGATTGGTTTCCTGCCATTTGCCGCCGGCCACCCGGTGCTGCACCACGCCCGCGTCCGGACCTGCCAGCACGAACGCGCCCACGCCCGTGCCCTCAAAGGTTACGAAAGCGACCTTGGCATCTTCGGCGTTCGACGCGCCCTCGCCCACCCATAGAATCAGCTTGTTATAGCGTTCTTTCCGCTGGCCGCCCTTGATGTCGCTCCACGCTGGCACCTTACGTTCCCAGCCTTCGACGGCTTCCGCCGCAAGGAAACGGCCGTGTTCGTAGTTCAGTGGATCGAGCGGCTTCGGCAAGGTGTGCTCCATCGGTTTTTCGACGGCGGTGTTCGCGCCCGGCGCCCCCCAAGACGCAGTGCACAATTCGGCGATCATGTCCGCCGCGATCCGGTTACCGAACGGTTTCGGATGGGTGCCGCCAAAGTCTTTCCAAGTATAATCCCCGGCCTTGATCGCGCTCGCAACTTCCTCGGCGAGATGGATCACCGGCACGTCGTAATGACGCGCTACCTTGCTGTGCGCCGCGATGGACACCGGCACCTCCTCTGCTTGCAGTTTCTCGATCATGCCCGGATTGGTGAAGTAGGTCATCACAATATCCATCGCCGGATGTTCGCGGCGGCATTGGCGGATGATGCCTTCCATGCCGCGCAAGGCTTCGCGTTCGGCGTGGCCGGCGTCTTGATCGTCGTTCACCGCGAACTCGACAAAAAATAAATCCGGCGTCCCCTTGGCCAGGACGTGCGCCGGTAAGCGCATCGCACCGGTGGTCGAACAGGTGCTCGAAATCCCCGCGTCGATCCACGTAAATTTGGTTTCAGGAAACCGCGCTTGCAAGTCCGCCATCACCATCGGCCGGTAGCCATCCATCTCGGTAATCGAACCACCCATGAACGCCACTGTCCCCTGCCCCTTCTCGAACGCAGCCCGCGCGTTGCGCAAATCATCCAAGTTCCACACCGTGCTGCGCAAAGCCGAAGTCGCCGCAGGCGTTGCCTTCCCCTTGACCTTTTCCTTCCCCTTTACTTTTTCCTCTACGTTTTCGCCCTTCGCCATCACCGGAACCAGTTTGCTCGGATAGCGCCGGTTCGCATTCCACTCACCAAAGTACACGGCACCCGCCGCGTCCACATGCAGGTCATGTCCGTGCAACCAGGTCTTCGAGGTCTGCATCAACGGCTGGAGCTTGCCGTCCTTGTACACCGGTTCGTTGCCGCCCGGCGCGCTGATCACCCGACGTGTTTTGTGATCGAGCACGACCAAAAATCCGGACTGGCCCAGCCGCTTGCCGATGCCGTTTTCTTTCGACCAGCACACCGCCGTGTACATCTTGCCGTTCGCGATCGTGAACCCGCCTGCGTAAGCGCCCGGTAGCTCGATCGTCTCGACGTGTTCGCCTTTCATGGTGAAGGCCTTCACTTGGTTCTGGTTGCGCGAACTTACCCAGACCAGCGGGCGTTCGGGATCGGCGGTGTCCACCGAAATGCCGTGGGCGTTGCTCAAATGGGCGTCGTCGCCGGCTTTGTGACCGCCCCAAGTCTGCACGTGCTTGCCCTTCAGGGTCAGTTCATAAATTCTGTCGGAGGCGTAGCCGTCGGCGATCAGTAAGGTGCCGTGCGGCGTAACGGCGACGTCGCAGGGCATGAACGCGCGGTTCTTGTCTTCGATGAGTCCGAGTTCCATCGGGGTCGGTAACGTGCGCACAATGGTGCCGTCGGTCTTGAGTAAGGTGACTTTGCCGTTGCCAGGCCGGGCCTTCCAACCTTCGGCTTCGAAATGCCAACCACAGTCGACGTGCACCACATACTCCGTGCCCTCGTGTTCGAAGATCTCGAGGCCGTGTCCGCCGAACAAGCCCTTGCCGAACGAGCGCAGGTACTCGCCGTCTTTGGAAAAGACCACGAAGGCATTGGTCGGATGGTCGGTCACCACGTAGATGTTGCCGGCTTTATCCTCGTCAATGTCGTGCGAGTTAATCACCGGCGCGACCGCCGGGTCGGCTTTGGCCCAGTCGAGGTGGACTTCGTATTTCAAATCGCCGTGTCCGAGCACCGGGCGGTCGCCCTGAGAGGAAGCGAAGAGAGGGAGAAGGAAGATAGTCAGCGAAAAGGCAGCGAGTCGTCTCATGCCCCGAGAATGAACAGAGCCGGCCCACTTGCCAAGCCGGATTTTGAACCGGCCTCCTTTGGAAGAAGGCGGTGCGGCTCCGAGGAAGGAGGCGCTACTTGCTCACGTTACGCGAACGCGACCAGTTTACCGATCGCCGGCCGCAAGTCCTCTTCCAAGAACTCGCGCATGCCGTTGTGCAAGGCCGGCCAGGCTTCAAGCCCGGCGAGAGACTCGTCGCAGAGATCTTGGATCACCTGCATCGGGTCGACATCGGTCAACCCGGCAGCGGTGAGAATGCCGCGTTCGGCATCGGTGCCGAGCGTCTTGCCGGCAAAATCTTCAGCGCCAGACACATCCAGCAAATCGTCGGCCATCTGATACGCGGTACCGGCTTTGTAGCCAGACTCGCGACAGGCCGCTTTGGCAGCTTCGCCCAAGGGTTCGCCACCAGCCAAGGCGGCAAAGGCGAACAGCGCGCCGGTTTTGCGCCGCGCGATGCGCACGCAGGTTTCCAGTTCGGCGGGCAAGCCGTGCATCACAATCTCCTGCTCGGACTCGCCTTCGCACAACTCACCGCTGCGTAACACCAGTTCGTGAACCAGCGTCGCGCCCGGCAGAACACAGACCAAATCGAGCGCTTTGAACAACAGCATGTCGCCCAGCAAGACCGCGCCGGTGGTACCCCGCTTCTTCCAAAACGTGGGCAGGCCGCGGCGGATGATCGCGCCGTCAATGACGTCGTCGTGAAGCAAACTCGCAGAGTGAATCATTTCCACCGCCGCTGCCGCTTTCACCATCGTATCTTCGGTCGCGCCCCCGGCATTGCCGAGTCGGCGAATCAAGCGTGAACGCAGCATTTTGCCCGTAGAAAGGATTTCCGGGCTCTCGTCGAAGACGAACCCAAGGGAGGTTTTGCCGAGGCAAATCAACATCTCCTGCTTTACCGCGTTGAGAAAGTCCGTCATGTCACGTTGGCTATTCACTGTGCTGTACATCGCTTGAGTATATGCATCTGCAACCAACTTTCGTCAATCTTAAATTTTCAGAAAATTCTGAAAGTTCAGGAAGTTTGCAGTGAACAACTCTATGAACAGGTGCGATTGGTTAAATCTGTCTGATCAGTCCGATCAAAACCGCCTAGTCCACATCCTCGAACAGGGCTTCCGCAATCCCGGACTTATCCACCGCCCAAGGCGTCCAAGCCAGCCCGAACTCATTGATGCTCGTGTGTGTTTTGGTGCAGCGGATCTCGACCGTCTCGAGTTCGAGATTGTCGGGATCAAAGCTGTCCTCCATCTCTTCGAGTTCGTCCTGCAATTCTTCTTCCAGTTCGCGCAGTTTGGCTTCGTAGTTGGCGAGTTCTTCTTCGGCCCGGCCGATATCGCCCTTCTGCTTGTTGGCCGCTCCGAACCCGCGCATGGCGCTGCCGGCCCGACGCATGTTGGTCACGCTGACGGTGCGGCGGCCCATGAAGGCACCGAGCAAACTCGCGCCGGCGCTGACCATACTGCTCATTTTCGAACTCCGATACTCGTCTTCCTCTTTCTGGATTTTGAGTTCGGCGCGCTTCACCCGGTCCATCGCGGTCTCGAGTTTGCTTTCGTATTTCTTGCGCAGCTTCTCCATCGCCTCGTCGCGTTCTTCGCGGGCGAGGTGGGCGATACGACCGCGGAACGCGCCTTCGCTTTCGCCCTGCTTGCTCACCAATTTGAGCGCTTTGCATTTGTGCAGTTTGAGCGTGCTGTTCTGGTAGAGGTGGGAAATCAGTTCCTTTTTCCAAGTCGTGTAATATTTTTTGTTGGCGACTTCGGGCGGGGCTTCGGCGTAAGTGCCGGACTTGGGTTCGTCCTCTTCCAACGCGGCGTGGCGGCCGAGATCGATATCGGCATCGTCCCAGTCGATCCGACCTTTGCTGCCGATCGGCGCGGCGATCGCGGTGTCGATATACACATCGAGATCGTTCGGCGAACTGGTGAAATGCAAACGCACGTTGGCACCAAGCACCGGACGGTACACCAAACGCGAAGCGCCGTTGTCGCGGTCGAGCGGCATCCAGTATTCGTCGATGCCGGCAGCCAGCGCGGGACGTTGATTCTCCTCTTCCGGCGGCTCTTCGGCGGCGGCGACTTTAGTCACCTCGGCGATCGCGGCGGCGTGCGACTTGCGTGGCACGCGCGCCGGGATGGCAGCTTTTTTGTCGTCCATTAACTTTTCGATCTGATCGCGGGTCATCGGACCGCGCAGATACGACATCACCCAGCGGGTGTGAAAAATGGTTGGGGCATTGTCGTGCACGTTGTGCAGCAGGAACTTACGGCTACCAACAGACGACAGGATCTTATCCATCTCCGAACGGTCAAAACCATCCCCCGCCTCGGCGGAGGCCGACTCGAGTCCGTCGAGAACGCGTAGCTTGTCGCGTTCGGTTTGCAGGCGGCCGATGAACCAGGTGCCGCAGTTGGACAGACCTTTATAGTCGAGGTCGACCGGGTTTTGAGTGGCCATCATCACGCCCAGTCCGAACGCGCGCGCCTGCTTGAGCAAGGTCAGCATCGGTTGCTTACTCGGCGGATTTGCGCTCGGCGGGAAGTAGCCGAAAATCTCGTCCATATAAAGGAGAGCGCGCAGCGAGTTGGTGCCGGGTTGGGCTCGCATCCAAGACAGGATCTCGTTGAGCAGAATGGTGACGAAGAACATGCGTTCGTTGTCGTCGAGGTGCGCGATCGACATGATCGCCACCTTCGGCTTGCCTTCGGGCGTGAACAGCAGTTGTTGAATGTCAAGAGGTTCGCCTTTCATCCACACCGCAAAACTCGGCGAGGCGAGCAGGCCGTTCATTTGCAGCGCCAACTTCATGCGGTCGCTGGCCGGGTAAAAACTTTCCAGATCGAACACGCCAACTTCGCTGAACGGCGGCTTCTGAATCTGCCGGATGATGTCGGCCAGTTTGAGGCTCTTGCCGTCCATCCAGGAGTGGTTGAGAATGTTGGCGAGCAAGATGTGTTCGCGGTCGACCGCGTCGGCTTTCACGCCCAGCAGCGCGAACAAACCAGACACCGCGGCGGTGGTGCGTTCCTGCATCGCCTCGTGGTCTTCCATCACTTCAGGCGGCGGCGCGTCGAACGACTTCAACACGGTGATCTGCCGGCCCGCCGACGAACCCGGCGTGTAAATCGACACTTCGGCCGCGTCGCGCAAGCGCTGGATACGGTCCGGTCCCTGGCCCCAATCGGCCAGTCCTTTTTTCCACATGGCCGCGGTCGACTCGGCGTACTCGTCCGGCGACTTCTGCTTGCGCGCCGCTTCGGACTCGTCAATCCACGGACGGAAACTCTCGGCCTCGAGATCGGGGAAGGTCAGCATGAGGTTGCCGATGTCGCCCTTCGGGTCGATGCAGATCGAGGGGATGCCGTCGATCGCGGCTTCTTCGAGCAGTCCGATGCACAGGCCGGTTTTACCGGACCCGGTCATGCCGACGCAGACGCCGTGGGTGGTGAGATCTTTGGCGTCGTACATGACGAGATCGTCCATCAGTTCGTCGGCCTCCATGTCGTATTCTTTTCCGAGATAGAAGGCACCGAGTTTTTCGTAATCTTGCATGGGCATGGTGTTGCAAATGTCCTGTCGTGCTGTCGAGACTTCTTAGAACATGGCGGGGCGAAGATGGACGCTCCACGACACCGCGCGAGGCCAAAAACCGTTCGAAATACCTTATGGCAAAGGTTTGCCATCGTATGGCAGACTCTTGCCACACGATGGCAGACTTCTGCCACTCTATGGCAAGGTTCTGCCATAACAGAAGGTGGACATCGCTAGCGGCGAGCCGGTCAAACGAACCCCTCGAAAAGTTGTACGGCCGCCCGGGCCCTCGCTGTAGAGTTACAAAGGCGCCGCTCGAAGGGTACACTGCCTCGACCAGCGGCGCAATCACCGGCGAACCCACCGCCAGCAGTGACGACTGTTCTGGAACCAGCACCAACTTCTCGGACAGCATCCATATGACAAACCAAGTGCAGGTCACCGGTGAGTCAGGGTTCGTACTGAAGTCGGGGGCATATATAGATTGTCTAGTTTGTACCTTCACGAAAAAGAAAGCTGCCAGATAGTTCGCTCTTGATCACTGACCACCTACGGGCCGAATCCACAACACGGATCACTGCCGAAAGGCCGGAAAAACATTCAACTCGCCCAGTTCGACGGGTTAAAACCCGTCACGACGAACACAGGTCAAAACCTATGTTACATAGCGGCTCGGCGTACTCCAAGAAGTCCCTGACAACTGATCACCGATCACTGATGACTCAAAAAGCCCGCAGGGCGTGTCCACTGACAACTGATCACCGATCACTGATCACTCAAAAAGCCCGCAGGGCCCCGCCTCACCGCCTGAACGACTCACCACAGTCCATGCAACGATACGGGTTTGGACGGGTGAGAATGTGATACAGCGCGAACAAACCGAGGGTCATTACGCCGGCGAAAATCACCAGGAAGGCCATGGTGTTGTTGTCCGGATTTGCGCCCTTCACGAACTCGATCTCGCCGGAGTGGCAAACCGGACAGGGCGGGAACAACGGTTCCTCGGGCGTGTCGAAATCTTCCGGACTCGGTTGCAAAATCGCGCGCGCCGCATCGGCTTGGTCGGCTGGCACCATCAGCGGATAGTTTAAACCGGTGGCAAGCACTTCGCGGCGTTCGTCGGTGCCGTCGCCACCGTAGCCGACGAGTTGGGCGAAGTCCGGCGCTGCCTCGGTCATTTTCCGTCCGGCGCCCGGCAACGCGTAAATGCCCGCGGCCTCCATCCGGCCGAGCCATTCGCGCATTTCGGTCTCGGTGAAAAAACTCACGACCTCGATCCACTCTTCGGATTCGTCGTTCATAGGGAGCCCCGTCTGGGGCGTTCGGATTGGTTCATGGGCGGGGCATGTCGTTCAACTAATTCCACTGCAACCACCGGAAAACAACCTTCGACGTTCATCATTTGACCAACTCATGGTCCGCTGGACTCTAAAATATCGAAGGAGTCCAAGGGCGAACAACCGCGAACTCAGCGCAGCCCTCAAAAATGGCTGACAAGGCTAAACCCCAAGAATCAGCGCCGAATTGGGCCTTGCGTTCCCTCCGAACTTCCGTACACGCCGCCCCACCAAACCTTAATATCGAAGCCACCAGAGCAGATCATGCCCAGTAAGCCCACCGCCCCTTTGAACAGCGACGTACGGACCCGCCTCGCGCCGAGTCCGACCGGACCGGTGCACATCGGCAACATCCGCACCGGCATCTTCAACTGGCTCTTTGCCCGTCACAACGGCGGCAAATTCCTGCTGCGCATCGAGGACACCGACCGCGAACGCAGCACCCCCGAAGCCGTCCAAACCATGCTCGAAGCGATGGACTGGATGGGGCTGAAACCGGACGAGGAACCGGTCTATCAATCCAACAACATGGCGCGTCACCTCGAAGTGGCTGAAGATCTTCTGGCCCGGGGCCTCGCGTTCAAAAGCGACTTCGGCAAACCCGAACTCGGTGAAGCCATCGTGTTCAAAATGCCCGAGGGCGCGGTCACGCTGAACGACCACGTCAAAGGCGCCATGACCAAACAGTCCAAAGACATGAAGGACCTCGTCATCGTGCGCGGCGACGGCACCCCCGTGTTCCACCTCGCCAACGTGGTCGACGACATCGACATGAACGTGAACTGGGTGATCCGTGGCGACGACCACGTGGAAAACACCTTCCGCCACATCCCGCTTTATCAGGCCATCGGCGCCGAACTACCGAACTACGCCCACCTGCCGATGATCACCAACCCGCAAGGGAAGCCATATTCGAAACGCGACGGCGACGCCTTCATCGGCGAGTTCAAAGAACGCGGCGTGATGTCCGACGCCATGTTCAACTTTCTCGCCTTGCTCGGCTGGAGTCCCGGCGACGAACGCGAGTTGATGACGCGTGAAGAAATGGCCGAGGCCTTCGACTGGGACGGCGTGCAGAGTTCGCCGGCGCAAATGGATTTGAAAAAACTCGAATGGATGAACGGCGAAATGCTCCGCGACATGCCCTTCGACAGCTACAAGGAGCACTGCAACGACGTGCTCAAACAAGACGACTCGCCCTATCTCGACAAAGTGCTCGAACTGATGCGCCCGCGGGTAAAACTGCTCGCCGCTCTACCCGCACAATGCGCCTTTTTCTTTGGCGAAGAATTTCCGGTGGACGAAAAAGCCGAACGCAAAAAACTGCACAAGGAAGGCATGCCCGAATCGCTGGCCGCCTACGCCGATGTGCTGTCCGGCTCGGACCAGTTCGAAGAACCGCTCGACACCGTCTGCCAACAACGCGGCCTCGGCAAAGGCAAACTGATGGGTGCGCTACGCATCGCGGTCAGCGGTCAAGGCGGCGGCCCCGACTTGTTCGAAGTGTGCCGCTTGCTCGGCAAGGAAAAGGTCATCGAACGCATCCGCCGCACTGTCACTACGGCGACCGAAGCGGCTGAAGCAGCGGCGAAAGCGGCTGAGGCCGCAGGAACCGAGGGCGCTGACACCCCGGCGGCTGACGGGTGACGAGGCGTTTTCATGACGCTCGCCAACTTGTTGACCTCGTTCCGGATCGCGCTGATTCCGGTCTACGCCGTGGCGACATGGCGCTGGCTGGATGGCTTTGCGGCATCGACGGAGGTCTCGTGGCGTTGGATTGCGTTCGGGCTGTTTCTATTTATCTCGGTCACCGACTTGCTCGACGGCGCACTGGCGCGATGGCTCGACCAACGCACGGTGACAGGCGCGTGGCTGGACCCGACTGCCGACAAGTTATTGATGTGCGTGAGTCTTATTCTATTGGGCGGGGTCAAAATTCCCATGTGGTTTCTCGCCGTGTGGTATGTGCGAGAAGTGGTGATGATGGTCGGGGTCATGCTGATGCACACCAAGATCAACTGGATCGACATGAAGCCCCGACCGATCAGCAAGCTGGCGACCTTCCTGCAGTTCCTAGTGGTTGGTGCAGCCTTCTTATGGATTCCCGCGCAAGCGGTGTTCTGGCTTACCGTGGTGACGGCGGTCGTGACCGTGGGTTCGGGATTGCTGTACATGCGCGAAGGAATCCGACAGGTGTACGGCCATGAGCGTGAAAGGCGAAGAATTTAACGAAGACGGGGACGAGGCCGAACGCGGTCGCGTGATCGCCATTGTCGGTCGACCGAACGTCGGCAAATCGGCATTGTTTAACCGGATGATCCGCCGCCGCATGGCCATTGTTCACGAACGCGCTGGGGTCACTCGTGACCGCCTCGCGGTGCAAGTCACCTTCGGCGACGAACGCTTCGAACTCGTTGACACCGGCGGCATCGGTCTGTTCGACGACAAAGCCGCACCCGACGTGATCGAGGCCGGCATCATCACTCAGGTGGAAACCGCTCTGCAAGACGCCTCCGCACTGCTGTTTGTGGTCGACGCCAGCCTCGGCGTGCAAGCGCTCGACCGCGAAGTCGCCCGGCGCATCCGCGAGTGTGGCATTCCGGTGTTCCTCGCCGCGAACAAGTGCGACGATGGTTCGCACGACCACCTCGCGGACGAGTTCGAAGAACTCAATTTCCCGGTTTACGCTGTCTCGGCCCTGCACGGACGCGGCATCTCGCAGATGATTGAGGACGCGCTCGCGACCCTGCCCGAAGGCGAAGTCTCCGAGCCTGAAGACGCCCTCCGCGTCGCCATCGTCGGTCGCCCCAACGCCGGAAAATCCTCCTATATTAACCGGCTGATTCACGAGGAACGTCTGATCGTGTCCGAAATCCCCGGCACCACGCGCGACAGCATCAATGTCCCGTTCAGCGTCGGCAAAGGAAAAGGCGAACGCCACTACGTGTTCATCGACACCGCCGGGGTCCGCCGTCCAGGTAAGATTAAGGACGTGGTCGAGAAGTTCAGCATCATGCGCACCGACAACAGCATCAAACGCGCCGCCATCTCGGTGCTCGTGCTGGACGCGTCCGAAGGACCGAAAATGCGCGACAAGAAAATCGCCGGTCTGATCGACAAGTACAACAAAGGCTGCGTTATCTTGGTCAACAAATGGGATCTCGCAGACGGCATCACCACGCAGAAAAAATACGGTGAGGCCTTGGTCGAAGTCGTGCCTTTCTTCCGCCACGTGCCGATCATTTTTGCTTCAACCCTGAGCGGTTTTAACATGCGCCGCACCTTGGATGCGATCGACTTCGTTGCCACCCAAGTCGACAAAGAGATCTCCACCGGTCTGCTCAACCGCACCATTCTCGACCTGCACGCCAAGACGCCGCCACCCATGGTGCGCAACCACCGCCTGCGCATTTATTACGTGACCCAAGTCGGAACGCGCCCCGTCCGTATCAAGTTGTTCTGCAACGATCCATCGCGACGCACCCCGCAGTACGAAAGCTTTATCAAAAATCAGCTGCGCAAAAAATATGGCTTTGAAGGCGCGCCGATCGTGCTGCTCTGGGTGGCGCGACCGAAGAAAGACCTCGAGGATGATTGAGCCGGGCCAGAGACGAATCGCTCCGGCGGTGTTTGCTCTGACCACACCGCTTGCTCTTGTGACCCTTGCTGGCCTGCTGTGCCTCACCGGTTGCCGCAGCATAAAAGTAGACCCGGTCTCGCCAAATTTCCAAGCCTTCGCCGCCGGCTACGCGCCAATCACGATCGAGGACAACGAAGACGGATCGCTCGCCGTCGATCTCGGCGAACGGCTGAGTTCGGGGAAGGCGGCGCAGGCCGGGTTGAGTATTGTAGAGTCGGCCCGATTCAATCTCACCGCCGAGCTTTCCTCCGACAACACCAAGCGGACGGTCGAACGCGACACCGAGACCCGCACGGTGCGCCGGCGCAACTCGCAGGGCCAGGTGATTCGCACCTACCAACGGGTCGTTCGCTACGAAACAAAGTCCGTGACCAGCCGGCATATCGTGATGGAATACCGCCTCGAAGATGTCTCCACCGGCGAAGTGCTTTGGTCGGCGACCGCGCGGCGTTCGGCGCACGAAGACCGAACGCGTTCGAGCCGCTACCACTACCCCTCCCCAGCGAAACACCCGGACCCGCCACCGCTGATGAAACTGGTCGACCGAGCGAACGAGTCCGCGAGCAAGCAGCTCTCCAAAGCGGTTCAAAAAGCGGTCAAGCAATCGAACAAGAACGCGGCCAAGCAAGCCGTGGCGAGCCAAGGAGCAACACCGTGAACGCGCCGAACAACGATCCCTTTGCGTCCGAGCCAGAAGCCGTCCGCAAGAAGTACGTTTACCGGCGCATGATCATGAACCAGTCGGTGAAGATGCCCGCTCGCCTGGCGATGAAACTGATCGGGCCCGACTGCGCCTTCCATCTCTATCGCGGCCACCAACCGACGACTTCCAAAAAGAAAAAACGGAGCACGTCGTGAGCCGCTGGTATGTTTACATTCTCCGTTGCGCCGACGACACCTTTTACATTGGCTACGCGCGCGACCTTGAGGCCCGGGTGAACACCCACAATGCCGGCAACGGTGCGAAATACACGCGCGGCCGCCTGCCGGTGGAACCCGTTTATCACGAAGTGTTCGACTCGCAGTCGGAAGCGATGTCGCGCGAATACAATCTAAAGAAACTGTCGCGTCGACAAAAGCAGGCGCTGATCAACCCAAAGTCAATAGCATGAAACGCGAACGCAAAGTCTACGGGGCCAACGCCTGCCAAGCCCTCTTCGAAAACCGTCCCGACAGCATCATCCGTGCCTGGTTTGATGGCGACATCGCCAAAAAATTCGGCCCGCTGATGAAGACCCTGGCCCAAACCAAACGCGGCTACCACCTCTGCGAGCCCGAGGAAATGGAACGCGTCGCAGCCACCCGCCATCATGAGGGAATCTGCTTGTTGGTCGAACCGCGTTCGCCGGTTCGGGTGCTCGACTACCTGCGCAAAAACCGCGGTCGCCGCGACTGCGTGCTCGCGCTCGAAGGCATCGGCAACCCGCACAACCTCGGCGCGATCGTCCGCGTCTGCGCCCACTTTGGCGTTCGCGGCGTGCTCTCCGATCAACCAAAAGCACTCCAAAGCGGCGCCGCCATGCGCACGGCGGAAGGCGGGTTCGAGTCGATCACCGCGCTGCGCGACGACACGCTCGTGGACGCGATCGGCGCGTTCAAAAGCAACGGCTACGCCTTGGTCGGAACGAGTTCGCGCCATGGCCAGAATCTCTACGGCAAAGAACTGCCGCGACGCTGCGTGATCATGATGGGTTCGGAGCGCGACGGCCTATCCCCCGAACTAAAAAACCTCGCCACCCACAACATCCGCATTCTTGGAACCGGCAATGTGCAATCCCTCAATGTCGCCTGCGCGACCACGGCGATTTTGGGTGAGGCCTGGCGGACACGCGGGTGAGTGAAGCGAAAGAATGTAGCGCTGCCTTCCAAGGCGGCGTTTGGACCGCTGGCTTCCAAGCCGGCAGTCCAGACTCCAGCTTGGAAGCGTGAGTTTCTTGCGCGGCCACCTCACCGAAAATTCTCTAACGGCTAATCTGCTCCTTGCGTCGTTGACGCAAAACGGGAAAGATCGTACTGTACATATATAGTGATCGAGAAATCTCCAACAGGCCAACGTTTGACCGAAATCCAAAAGTTCACATTCGCATCCGAACTTGTTGAACATGCAACTCTTGGGGATCGCGACGAGCTCGATCCTCGGATCGTCGCCATCCTGGACGAACGGTTGGTGGCGTTCAGGCGCAATCCGGAAGAAGGCTCGTCGTGGGAAGAAGTGAAAGCCCGCATCCTCAGTTCGAAGGCCTGAAAATCACCTAGCGCGGAAATCGGTGTAGCAAACTTGCTGAACGGATACACCGAACCCAACTAGACACCATCGGCTTGGACTGTTAGTCTTGGTACATGAAACCTACCTTTGAAACATTGAGCTGAGATGTCGTTCAACTTCCTCGGCACCAGCGCCTTGCGCTTGCCCGGTTCTTGATCGAACTGGACAACTCTTCTTCGGAGGAGAACAATGAATCAGCTTGGGAGGCAGAAGTTGGTGAGCGTATCCGAGTAGTCAAGGAAGGCCGCGCAGAAGGAATCCCGTACGAGCAAGTATTGGCTCGGGTAGACGAGTCCCTCGCTAGATGAAATTATTGAAATGCCACCTAGAAAAAATGACCCATTGTCTGCGCAGCGGACCAAATACGTAAAGCTTCCCGGAAACCTTTTCGAAATCGCCTGTTATGGACACGGGGAAGATTGGGTGTGCCGTCTCACATCACAATTCACCAAACCTATCGCATCCGATATGACGGACGGCTATTGCCCGCCCTTGGATCTAGGACTTCTATGGCTGAGATCGTTTGACGCTCACTGTAATATCACTGGATACCTAAGAAAAGCACTGGTGAAGAATAGCGACGAACTCTACGACTTGATTGAGATCATTCAAACCATGTTACCAGTGGATCAAGTTCAGCCAAATATTCATATTGGAGTGATTGGCGCAACCAGAACTTGGGTACACTGCTTCAATGGAGAACAAGAGAACTCTCGGTTCTGACCACCCTACCCGCCAAGCAACTCGCGCTTGAGTTTCTCGGTCACCGGCTTGGCGCCAAGCCAGATCGAAAAGTAGGCTTTAGCGAAATCCGCCCCAGGGATCGTTCCTTTCACCTGTTTGTTCACCAACAAGGTGGTCCCCTTCCCTGGCACGTAAAGGTACTCGTAGGTGTCACCTTTCTTCACGTCCGCATACATGCCGTGCAGCTTTTCAACGCGGTCTTTGATCGCGGCCAGTTCGGCGGCGGTGCAGTTGTCTTTCAAAGCGCCGTTGGCGCTGTCGATGAAGCGCTTGCTGGCGATGTCGCGGGTGTAGGTAAAGGTGAGGCGCTTGGGCACGTCGGTCATCACTTTGGCGGCGTCGGCGCGATTCGCCAAGTAGAGGCTGGCCTCCATGACCTTGATCACTTTGCCGGCGCGGAACACGCTGGTGCCGACGCGTTCGAACGTGGGCTCAGCATCAGGGTTCTGCGAACGCGCGTCCGGCGCGATGAACATGAAGATGAGCAGTAGCAGGGACGGAACAAGCAGGAGTCGGCGGGTCGGTAAAGTCGGGAAGTTCATATCGGAGAATAGTCTGTGCATGTGGTTGAACCTTACGGACGGAGCGGCAGGCGAGCCTATTCAATCCGTTGCCAAGAACCCAGAAATCCGCTAGGCAAACCAGACGTTCGTTGCACTTTTCACCGAAAATTGGAGTTCCTTTGAAACCCGTTTCCAAAAACCAGAACCGCAGTTCCCACCAAACTACGCGTCGCAATCTCCTCAAGACTGCCGCCGCTAGCACCTTGGCCTTGCCGACCATCCTGCCGAACAGCGTGTTCGGCGCGAACGACAAAATCAACATCGCCTGGGTCGGCTTCGGCAACATGGGCTGGGGTGACCTCAACAACTGCGCCCACGGCAACAACGTCGTCGCGCTGTGCGACTGCAACCCGAAGGAATGGGTCCGCGCGAAGAAGAAATTTCCCGACGCCAAGTTCTTCAAAGACTTCCGCGTCATGCTGCGCGAGATGGGCAACCAAATCGACGCGGTCGGCGTCGGCACCCCGGACCACACCCACTTCGCGATCGCCTACATGGCGATGAGCATGGGTAAGCACGTGTTCGTCGAGAAGCCGCTGGTGCACTCCCTGCAAGAAGCGCGCACCCTAAAAAAACTCGCCAAGGAAAAAGGCGTCGTCACCCAAATGGGCAATCAAGGCCATGCCCTCGAAGGTGCCTACCTAATCAAAGAATGGGTCGACGCTGGCCTGATCGGCGACGTCAGAGAAGTGATCAGCTGGACCAACCGACCGGCCAGTGGCTGGGGCTTCAACGGTAAAGTAAAAAGCGAGTATCCCAAAGGCGAACCGCTGCCCGAAGGCATGGATTGGGATCTCTGGCTCGGACCGACCCACGAGCATGCCGAACACAGCCGAGCCTTGCATCCCACCACCTGGCGCCCTTGGTGGCACTTCGGTTGCGGCGGCCTGGGCGACATCGGCTGCCACACCATCGACACGCCTTACTGGGCGCTCGACCTCGGTGCGCCCACCCGTGTGGACGTCGACATGACCGAAGACGCCAACGACATCCACACCCCGAACGGCTCCAGTGTCCACTACCACTTTCCCGCGCGTGGCGATAAGCCGCCAGTCAAATTGTCGTGGATTGAAGGACCGACCAAACCCGTCTCGCCCGAAGGCAACGACTGGGATCTGCCTGGCGGCGGCGGCTTGCTGATGGTCGGCTCGAAGGGCGGTATCTTCCATCCGGGCATGCGGCCCGACAGTCCCCGCCTCTACCCGAAAGAACGTTGGGAAGAATACCGGACCAATCCGGAGAAGCGCGTGCCGAAGACCTTGAAACGGGTGAAAGGCATTCACAACGACTGGGTGAACACGATTCGCAACGGCGGCACCTCGGTTACCGATTTTGGCTACTCCGCCCCGCTCACCGAAGTAATTCTGCTCGGTACGCTCGCCATCCGCACCGGCAAAGGCTTGGACTGGAACAGCGAGACGATGGAGATCGGCGGCAACGACGAAGCGGCCAAATGGATCGACATCGAAGCGCGCGAAGGCTGGCGCCCGAAGGATTTGGTTTAAATTTCTAAGCCTTCATCTCATTCTTCAGACGGTCCCGCAAAGACGCCGGGATCCAAGTCCGGGCGATCCAAGCGGCCGGCGACGGCGCGTTCGGAAGCGGTTGATCTCGTTGAGGCTTTTCTCAAGGACGGCCGCTTCGCCGACCGCGCCATGCCGCTCGGTCTCACCCGCGAACTGGCCACCGGTACCTTGCGCTGGCTCGGCCAGTTGCAACACATTGAACAGACCTACTGCCGACGCCCGGCCGAGCGCTGGACGCGTTCGGTGTTGTTGACCGGCTTCTACGAAATTTTGCACACGCGCGGAGCCGATCATGCCGCCGTTTCTGAACGCGTGACTTTGGTTAAAGAGCGGCGCAAAAAAGCGGTGGCGAACATGGTGAATGCTGTCCTGCGCCGCTGTGTTCGGGAACGAGACAAATGGGAGCAGGAATTCAAAGAGGCCCCGCTAAAAACCCGCACATCGCATCCGGATTTTCTGGTGCAGGGATGGCGTTCGTGGATGAGCGAAGAGCAAGTTGAGTCCGTCTGCCAGTGGAACCAACGCCAGCCGGCGACTTGGGCGCGGGTTCGGGACCGAGCTTTGTTCGACCAATGGCGTGAAGCCGAGGTGACGTTCGAACGGCCCTACTCGCAACCCGCCGACGGCGATAGCGCCGAACCAGATCCCGCATTCGAACTTTTCGCGATCCTTCAACGCCCCGGCCCGATTTCAAAATTGCCAGGCTTCGTTGAAGGCCGGTTCTACATCCAAGACCCGTCGACCATTATGGCACCGAGGTTGTTGAACCCACAGCCCGGTGAGCGCGTGCTTGATGCCTGCGCCGCCCCCGGCGGTAAAACCATTCTGATCGCCGAACTCATGAAAGGACAAGGTACGCTGGTTGCCGCCGACCGGCACGAGGACCGCTTGCCGCGCCTGCGCGAAAACCTCGAACGCATGCAAGCCACGTGGGTCACCGTGCGTTGCGAAGACGCCGCCAAGCCAAGCGCAGAATCGGCAGACGAACGCTTCGACGCGATCCTGCTCGATGTCCCCTGTTCCAATTCAGGCGTGCTAGCGCGTCGCCCCGAGGCCCGCTGGCGGGTCGACAAAAAACGGCTGCGTAAATTGCATCTGACCCAGCTCGAACTGCTCAAGGTATCCTTCGGACGACTCGCGCCAGGCGGGCGAATGGTCTACTCCACTTGCAGCATCGAACCGATCGAAACAACCGAGGTGCTTACCGCCTTTTTAGCCTCACAACCCGAGGCCCGAGAGGACCACAGGCAATTGAATTTACCCGGTCAAGACCACGCTGATGGGGCCTTCGCCAGCGCGATTTCGCGGCCTTGAAAAATCACCTGAAGGTGTTGATTCTTTCGGTTTTTCCTTTTTATTGCTGAAATACTAGCGGCAGATGCTCGTCACAATTTCGTATCAACCTTTTTATCGGACCCTTATGAAAATCCTCCTCCCACTCCTATTCCTACTCTCCTTCGGCCTATCCGTGTTCGCCGCAGACACCGAAAAAGACGCCACTGCCGACGCCACTGCCGACGCCGAGATCGAAAAAGTCTCACAAATGGACGCGCTCAAAGCTCATTTCCCAGACGGTCTGACCGACGCCGACGGCAAGGAAGTGAAACTCGAGTCCCTCGAAGGGAAAGTGGTCGGCATCTATTTTTCCGCCGCTTGGTGCGGACCCTGCCGGGCCTTCTCCCCGGTGCTGTTCAAGTACCGCGATAAATACGCGGATGACTTCCAAGTGGTGTTCGTTTCTTCCGACAAGTCCGACGAAGCCCAGTCTGTTTACATGAAGAAAAACAAGATGAACTGCCCGACCATGAAACGCCGCGGACCGGCCGCCAACGCCTTGTCGCAAAAGTATGGCGTGCGTGGCATTCCCGCGCTCGTTCTACTCGACCAGAACGGCAACTTCTTCACCCGTGACGGGCGTGACGTGGTCATGAACGACCTCGACATGACGCAGGTCACCGCTGGCAAAACCAAAATCGTCGTAGAGGAATACCTCTGCGGCAAATGCGACAAGATCCACACTCGCAACAAGATCGTCGCCTCCGATCCGGCCGAAGCCGCCAAACTCAAATAGGCGTTAGGAGTTGGTCGCCACCACGCTACCGCCAACTGACGAAATCAACTCGATCAACCGATGGGGTTGATTTCATTTTTAACGGCGACGTCACGTCGCCAGAAGGGGGCCCGCTTTGTTCTGCGGGTGACCTTTGGATTGGGCGCCATCGTCGCGGCCACCTTCATTGGCATCGCGTCCGCGCTCCCCTCTTTCTTTTATCCCACGGGCATCTTGGCGGCGGTCATCTCCGTCACAAGTTTCCTGATCCTTTGGCGCATCCGCAAACAGCACTCGACTTGCCCGGAATTTCTCAACGAAATCTTCGCAAAGAGCTACGAGGCCGGTTCGGTAAAATTCGCGCCGATGGCGACGACCACCGCGAACGGTTGCATGCGGGTGGTGATCTTTTGTGAGAACCGAACCGACGCGGCCGCCGAAGGATCATTTCATCTTTCTCCTACGCAGGGATTTCTCGGCGGCAGGCCCGAGGATCTGCCGGAGATCGTCCTTCGTTTCCGCCTGTTGCCTGGCGAGTTGCAAGCGGTGGGTCTGAACTATCCCGTCCATTGGGAACGCCAAGGCGAGCGTGTCTCGTTCGACGCCGCCGCCATCGTGTCCCGACAAGAAACGGGGCGCTTGCTCCGCTTGACTGACGGCGAACCGCTAGGCGCCCCCGCGTCCTACTCGCTCGGCGGCGAACTCGGCCACGCAGCAGCCACGATTGCCAGCGCTGCGTTGCCGGGATTGGGCCCCCAGGCGAAGGTGAGAATTCTGTTCGACATGCCAAGTTCGGTTGCCGAACGGTGCGAGCCCGACATGAGACAAACGACGCTTTGGCTGCCAGGCGATGTGCCACGGCTCAACTTCGATGTCGATGCCCTCTGAGCTGAAGAGGGTTGAACGCACCACCCGCTGAATTCATTTGAAGTCGCTCTCCGCACTGGAGTACCTTCAGTCGATGCCCGAACCTATCGATCCCGACATTCACGCGAGTTGGAAGACCGTCCTCGAAGACGAATTCCAGCAAGACAGCTTCCACCAACTGCGCGCCTTTCTTCGTGAGGAGAAACAAAACGGAGCGAAGGTGTTCCCTCCCGGACCGGAAATTTTTTCCGCGTTCAACCGGACCCCGTTCGATGACGTGAAGGTGGTGATCATCGGCCAAGATCCCTACCACGGACCCGGCCAAGCGAACGGCCTGTGCTTCAGCGTCGCCCCCGGCGTACGCACGCCGCCCAGCCTGAAAAACATATTTAAAGAAATCGAATCCGATCTGGGCATTGCCGTCCCCGAACATGGCGATCTGGGCAGCTGGGCGGACCAAGGCATCTTGCTCCTGAACGCCACCTTGACGGTCCGCGCGCACGATGCGGGGTCACACCAAAAGAAAGGCTGGGAGCCCTTCACCGACGCCGTCATCCGAATCTTATCCGAACAGCGCGAGGGCCTGGTGTTCCTGCTCTGGGGCGGTTTTGCCAAAAAGAAGGCCGCGAAGATCGACGCGGAGAAGCACCATGTTCTCAAGGCGGCCCACCCCTCCCCGCTCGCGGCGCATAACGGCTTTTTCGGCTGCCAGCATTTTTCCAAGACCAATAAGTTGCTCGAAGGCATGGGCAAAACGCCAATCAACTGGGCGGTATAGCCTGAGGGCGATCGGTTGCACCCGGGAAATTTCTTTGACGGCATCTCCCCATAACGCGTAAACTATTGCCAAAGAGCGCAGTGAATCCCTCCTTTAAATATGTCTGGTTGTGTTTGGCCGTTATTGCAGCGGTTCTGACTACCGTGGCGTTGACCTCGGACCGGGGGGCAACACCCGAGGTGGAACTTACCTCGAACGAGATTACGGAAGAAGTTGGTTTCACCTTGCCGCCCGTCGGAGCGCCGCAGCCCCGCTTCTCCATGGGACTCGACTTGGCCACCAATGAGTCCGATCCGCAGAAGCCTTACGCGGTGAGCGACGATATCATCGACGCGGTCATCTTTATCGAGTCCAGCGGCAATCCCAACGCGGTAGGCAGCAAAGGCGAACGCGGCCTGATGCAAGTGATGCCCGACACTTGGCAGGAGACGACCTTGCTCGCCTTCGGCCGGGAGATTTCCTTCGAGCGCGCGTTCGAGCCCGAACTCAATGTCCGAGTTGGCACGGCCTATCTCGAACAGATCGCCGAACGCATTATCGAGCGGGAGGACGAGTGGCGTGCCCCGTTTATCGAGATTCTACTCGCCTCCTACAATGCGGGTCCGGGTGCCGTAGAACGAGTCTACTACGACCTTGGTAAACTCCCCCAATCGGTGCAAAGCTACGCGCGGCGCGGCGCGGCGCGCGTGTGGGAAGCGCGGGTCGAACAGAGCGGCGAGTAGCCCTCGCCCGCCTTGCTCTGTTTAGCTCTTCGATAGCCGTTCGATCACCGCGTCGGCGAACGCCTTGGTGCCGAGTTCGCCACCGAGGTCGCGGGTTTTCTTGCCGGCTAGCAGCGCCTCGCCAAAGGCGTTGCGAATATTCGCCGCGATCGGAATCAAGGACGGATCCTCTTCGCCTAGAGTATCCAGCATCATCATGGCCGAGTTGAGCAGCGCGAGCGGATTGGCAACTCCCTTGCCGGCAATGTCAGGGGCCGAACCGTGAACCGCCTCGAAGATCGCGTAGTTATCGCCGAAGTTCGCCCCCGGGACCACGCCGAGTCCGCCGACCAAGGCCGCAGCCAGATCGCTGACCACGTCGCCGTAGAGGTTTTCCAACAGCAGGATATCGAACTGGGTCGGATCCTGAACGACACGCATGCAGCCGGCGTCAATGATGGCTTCCTCATATTCGATGTTCGGATATTCCTCGTCGTGAATCGTCTGGGCGCAACGCGTGAACATGCCGTCGGTGAGCTTCATGATATTGGCTTTGTGGAACACCGTGATCTTTTTACGTTGGCGACGGGTGGCGAAGCGGAAGGCATAACGCGACACCCGGGTGCAGGCTTTCTCCGTGGCGACCTTCATCGACATAACAACGCCTGGAGTGACGATGTTTTCGATGCCCGAATAAAGGCCCTCAGTATTTTCGCGCAGAATGATCAGGTCGACATTTTCAAATCGGGTTTTCACGCCGGGGATGTTTTTTACTGGGCGCACCGCAGCGTAAAGTTCGAGGCTTTTGCGCAGCTGTACGTTGACGGAGGAGAACCCCTTGCCGACTGGCGTGGTGCACGGTCCCTTGAGGGCAATCTTGTGTTCGCGGATCGCCTCCACCGTCGACGAGGGTAAGACCTCCTTGCCTTCCGCCATGGCTCCTAGCCCAGCCTGGTGGGTCAGCCAATTGATTTCGGCTCCTGCAGATTTCAAAATGCGCTGGACTGCGGCGGTGATTTCGGGGCCGATGCCGTCACCTGGGAGGTTTACGATTGTGTGTATAGCCATGCGCGGCACCTAATCTGAAAGGTCGTAAACCGCAAGCCCAAGGCGCATAGATCTGTCCAAGTCGCTGGGAGTGTGGGTATTTAGCAAATTTTTTTGTCGCCAATATCAGGCTCCATAGGTACAGTCCGGCATCTGTAACCCCTTAGTTTGGTAGGCTTTTTGATGCGCAAAATCACAATTATTTCGTGTTTGATTTCCCTTTCTGCGAGCGTCGCTTTCACACGTTCCGAACGCGGACCCTCGGTGTCCATGTACGGCGACAAGCCAGGGAGCCTGCACCACGCGGAGGACCCTGTCGGTGGCCAACGCACCCTATTCACTTATGACAACCAATGGCCGATGAAAGGCAATGTCGAATATGGTGCCCGTCTTTCGTTCGGCGAAAACGACGAAGGCCGCATCTCCGGCGACGCCCGCGACACCGTGGTGGTCCAAGGCGATATCCGCTACGGCCTGCTTGATGACGTGACTCTGGAGGCATCGATACCGCTCGGATTCAGCGATGGCGATAGTTCGTCCAGCGGTGGACTCGGCGATATCAGTGTCGGACTGGCGCTGCGCGCTTGGGAAGACATTCTCGAGGCACCCTACATCATTCCCCACGGCAAAATCTTCCTGCCGACTGGCAGTGAATCCGCCGGTCTCGGCTTTGGCGAGTTCCGTGCCCGCGCCGGTGTTTCGGCTGGCGACACAATCCGCAACCGCGCCCACGTGATCGGTGACCTCAGCTACGAATTCCGTACCGAAGTGGAGAACGCAGTCATTCTTAGCGGCAGCAGCATCATCGAAGCCAGCGATCGCTTCGGCTTCGTTCTTGAAGGCCGAGTGGCCAACGACGAGTCCGGTAATAGTCGCGACCGGCTCGCCGATGACGATGACAATGAAGATTTCCCCGCCGACATCGGTGTCGGCTTATACTACGACTGGGACGACAACCTCCGCGTAAGTGCCCATGGTGTCGCCGGCCTGAACGGCAATACTGATTCGCTCGGCATGATTCGCTTCACCTACCAAAAAATCCCCGATGGCACCAAAAGCTACGACAACATCGGCATGCCGATCGGACTTCGCGAAGATAATCCAGCGGAAGATGTCCGCGTGCAATTCCCCAAAGCCCCGCCACCGCCCATGGGCCCCGGCGGTGACGGTGGAGCATACATCGGCGAAGAACAACAAATTGACTACGGCGAAGGCAACACTGACGCAACCGGTGCGTACACTGGCGGATCTACCCCCTCTGCAAGTTCCACCCCCTCTGCAAGTTCCATCCCGATGGCCACCACCTTTCCGGCTGGCGGTTCGACCTACAGCGGTTCGACCTACAGTAGCGGCGCAAGCGGCGGTGGCTGGACGCCAGTCGGCGGCGGTTCCAACTATTCTTCCGGCTCCGCTGATATTCCGATGGCGACGACCTACCCTTCTGGCGGCTCGACGTACAATAGCGGCTCGACGTACAATAGCGGAACTAGCGGTGGCTGGTCACCAGTCGGCAGCCCGTCAAGTATCGGCAGCCAGCGTTCGGACTTGCCGATGGCGACCACCTTCCCTGCTGGGTCGATGCCGACACCACCGGTGTACCAACGCTAAACGCGGTCAGAACCCACATTGATAATATACGCCGCGTTACGCGGCGTATTTTTTTGAACCCATGAAACTGGTCGTCACCGAGAAACCCGCCGTCGCGCGGGACATAGCGGCCGTCCTCAAGATCTCGGGACGTCATAACGGCTACATTGAGGGCAAAGGCTGCGTCGTAACCTGGGCCGTCGGTCATTTGGTCGAACTCAAAGAACCGCACGAGTACCACGCCGAATGGAAATCGTGGTCGCTCGACATGCTGCCCATGGTGCCAGAAAAGTTCGCACTCCGACCGCGCGGCGACACCCGCTCCAAGGAACAACTCGGCATCGTCCGCGACCTGATGAAAAAGGCCGACGAGATTGTCTGCGCCACCGACGCCGGACGCGAAGGCGAACTCATCTTCCGTTACATCCTCGAATACGCGCGCTGCACCAAAAAGCCCGTTCGTCGCTTGTGGATTTCCTCGCTCACCAGCGCCTCGATCCTCGACGGCTTCAAAAATCTCCGCCCGGGCAAAGACTTCGAACCCCTCTACCACGCCGCCCGCTGCCGCAGTGAAGCCGACTGGATCGTCGGACTCAACGGCACCCGCTACTACACCGTAGGCTACGGCGTCGGCCGGCAACTGTGGACGGTCGGACGGGTGCAAACCCCCGTGCTCGCCCTGATCGTCAACCGCGACTGGGAAATCGACCACTTCAAACCCAAAGACTACTGGGAACTGCACACCACCTACCGCGACACCACCTTCAAACACACCCGGGGAAAGTTCGAAAAAGAGGACGCCGTGAAGGCCATGCTCGAACAGGTGAAAGGCCACGAACTGGTCATCACCAAGATCACCGAAAAACAAGAACGCGCCCTCCCCCCTCTGCTCTACGACCTCACCGCCCTGCAAAAGGACATGAATAAACGCTTCGGCATGACCGCCGACGGCACACTCAAGGCAGCGCAATCGCTCTACGAACGCAAGCACCTCACCTATCCTCGTACCGACTCGCAGTACCTCACCAGCGACATGCAGAACGACATTGCACCTCTGCTGGAGACGCTGCGCCCGCGCTTCCAAGCCGCCGTTGACGGACTCGACCCGCTCAGCGGCATCGCCATCACCAAACGCGTGGTCGATGATAAAAAAGTCGGCGACCACCACGCCATCCTGCCGACGGAGGTCTTGCCCGGCAATCTGACCGGCAACGAAAAAAAAGTCTGGGAAGCCGTCGCCCTACGCTTCATCTCGATCTTTCACCCGCCCTGTATCAAGGGCGTGACCACCGTCGATGCCACCTCGAACGAGGAACCCTTCCGCGCGCGCGGCACAGTCATTCTCGACCCCGGCTGGCAGGCGCTCCACCCCGGACTTATGGAGGCTGAGGCAAAACGCCGAGCCAAGCAGGGGCAGCAGACCATGCCGAAGTTCGAGGAAGGCGAGAAAGGTCCGCATGAGCCCAAGGTGCTCGCGAAGAAAACAACGCCGCCAAAACGGTACACCGAGGGAACACTTTTGCAGGCGATGGAGACCGCCGGCAAAACTGTCGACGAAGAAGCGTTAAAGGAGGCACTGAAAGAAAAAGGTCTCGGGACGCCCGCCACCCGCGCCGGCATTATCGAGACCCTGATCCGCCGCCAATACCTCGAACGACAAAAGAAGAATCTCATCAGCACCACTGCCGGCAAACACTTGATCAGTTTGGTTCAGGACGAACGCTTAAAGAGCGCCGAACTCACCGGCGAGTGGGAACAACGGCTAAAGAAAATCGAGAAAGGCGTCGAAGACCCCAAGACCTTCATGCAGGATGTGGTGACCTACACCGCAGAGATCGTTCAAGGTCGCGGCGCGCCAGCGACGAGCGCCGGCGAAGCCGATCAAGGGGAGGCCGCAGCAGCTTCCGCCAAACCTGCCCACGCCTCTCTCGGTAAGTGCCCGAACTGCCACAAACCCGTCATCGAGGGGCAACGCGGCTACGGCTGCTCGGGCTACAAAGACGGATGTACATTTGTTCTCTGGAAAGAGCAGTTCGGCGCAGCGATCAGTTCGGAAATGGCCCGTGGCATCATCGCCAGTGGACGGACCCTGCAACCGATCAAGTTGGTCATCGACGACAAAGAAACCTCGGGGCATATCCACATCAAAGGCGTCGAGGTGAGTTGGGAACCTGCGGCTTTGCCCCCACCTTCAACCCCAGGCAGCAGTGGGCCGCCACTCGGCGAGTGTCCGCTGTGCAAGGGGGCAGTCGTCGAAACCAAAAAGGCCTACGGCTGCGCCAACTGGCGGGACGAGGGTTGCAAGTTCGTGATTTGGAAACAGATCGCGAAGAAAAAAATCTCCGCCAACATGGCGAAGACGTTGCTGCAAAAGGGCGAGACCGCCTTACTCAAAGGCTTCACGTCTAAGGCCGGAAAAAAGTTCGACGCCAAACTAAAAATCGAAGGCGCGGATGTGAAGTTCGAGTTTCCTCCGCGCGAGCCGCCGCCAGGCTGACAATTGTTTCCAATGGTCGTTCTTTCAGACCGTTGACAACTGGAGATCGAGGGGCCTCCCGAGCCGTTTCTCCGCTCGAAATGAAAACAAACCCAACTCGCGCGCGACCTAAAATTCTTTACGCATGTGCGAAGCGAGAATCTTGAGTTCCTCGCGGTACTTGGTGACCGTTCGGCGGGCGATTTTAATGCCGCGTTCGGCGAGAATCTTCACCATCGCGGCATCGGAGAGCGGCTTCTTTTTGTTCTCCGCTTCCACGAGATCGAAGATGGCGGTCTTGATCGCCTCGTTGGAGACCGAACCACCATCCTTGTTGGTGAACCCGGGGGTGAAAAAGTATTTCATCTCAAAGACACCCCGAGGGGTGGAGATGTATTTGTTGGCGATCGCGCGCGACACCGTGGTCTCGTGCTTGCCAATCTTGTCAGCGACTTCGGCCATGGTCAGCGGGCGGAGCTTGTCCACGCCCTCATCCAAAAACGGAGTTTGCAAGCGGACGATCTCCTCGGCAATCGAGCGAATGGTTTCCTGGCGTTGATGCAGACTACGGATCATGAACTCACCGGACTTCACCTTTTCGATTAAGTAGCGGCGCGTCTCCTTGGTGGTGTTTGCGTCTTCAATCACGGTGCGGTAATGACGGCTGATACGGAGATTGGGGATGTGTTCGTTGTTCAGATGGACCACGTACTCCCCGCCTTCAATATCGACAAAGACTTCGGGCATGACGTAGTTCGCGGTCTCGCTGGCGAACGAGCGTCCGGGCTTGGGTTCGAGGCCAGCAATTTTTTCGGCCGCATTTACCACGTCGTCAATACCGATGCCGAGCGCGTGAGCGATGTCGGGCAGCTTGCGCGAACCCAAGGCCTGCAAATGGCTCTCAACAATTTCGTGGGCGACGCTCTCTACCTCGCCGCGGCGTTCGAGTTGGATGAGCAGGCAGTCACGCAGATCTTTGGCACCGACGCCAACCGGGTCGAACGTTTGAATAAGACCGAGGATATCCTCCAGTGTGTCGCGTTCGAAGCCGGTTTCGACCAGTTCGTCGATAGGGGTGTTGAGAAAACCGTCGTCGTCGATGCAACCGATCAGCAAACGACCAATTTCCATATCGGGAACGTCGAGGTCGAGCATGCCCAGTTGCTGTTCCAAATGTTCCTGTAGGGACGTGTTCTGCCTCAGGGAGTTCATCATGTGGTTGCGCTTGGCCTCGGCCTCGGTGCCGCCGGTGACCACTTTGTTGTTGCGGAAATACTCGCGCCAATCCTCATCGATTTGCGCCAGCTTCTCGTAGTCCTCCATCAGCTCGGCGTCGGCCTCGTCGGTGATCTCGCCTGCCACATCGCCCTCAAGCTCGATTTGCTCCATTTCAGGGGCTGTTTCATCTAAAGTGGGGTTCTGTTCGAGTTCGCGGGCGACCAAAGCATGTAGCTCCATCCGAGTCAGCTGAAGCATGTTCAGCGATTGGCGCATTTGCGGGGCCATAACATGGCCCATTTTCATACTTTGGCGCTGGGAAAGGGAGGGTCCGGACATTTAGGCAACCTTATTCATTAGAGCATGTTAGTCGTTAGAGCATGTTAGAGCTTATAAGCAATTATCGTGCCAACTCTATAGCACAGCTGAACTTTTCTGCCAGATGAAACTTGCCGATTTCTTTTCTCGCACCTGTTAATAACTTATTCTAGGACAACTTTATGGCGTTTGAAGTGTGTGTTTTAGGTAGTGGAAGCTCGGGCAATGCGACCCTAATCCGCTCGGGCGATGACGTCATGCTGGTCGATGCCGGCTTCAGTTGTCGGGAAATCACCCGCCGTCTGGCCAGTGTCGACGTCCTCCCCGAATCCATCAAGGGGATCTGTGTCAGCCACGAACACGCCGACCATATCTCCGGGCTATTTCAAATGCAGAAGCAGTACGGGATTCCACTGTTCGCGAATTCTGGAACCGCCGAAGCCGTCCACCTCCGCCAGAAATCCGGAACCTGTCGCTGGCATGTGTTCCATAATGGCAGCCCGTTCGGCGTGGGCGGCATGAGCGTGCTCCCCTTTTCCGTCCCGCACGACGCCTATGACCCCGTTGGCTTCGTGGTCGCGGTCGACAACATGCGCGTCGGCATCGTTACCGACGCTGGCACCCCGACGGCGTTGATGCGCCAACGCCTGTCCACCTGCCAGATCGTAATTATCGAATCCAACCACGACGAGGAGATGGTCAAGGAGGCCGAACGCCCGTGGACATTAAAGCAGCGCATCCTCGGGCGCCAAGGTCACCTGTCCAATGTCCAGTCCGCTGACATGCTGGCGGAGTTCGCCGGACCCCAACTACAACACGTCTTTCTCGTCCACTTAAGTGACGAGTGCAATACACCGGAAAAGGCGTTCGGAATCCACCGCGCCCAACTCGACGCAGACGGACACCAACACGTCTCCATCACCGTGAGCCCGCAGGACAAAGCCACCGAGTTCCAGACCTGCCGCGCGCCGGCAGCGGTGTGACGGCAGCGGTGTGACGGCAGCGGTGTGACGGCCGCTATTGACCTAGCGGTCTCCCCTACTTCACGCGAACGGCAACCGACTTCACAATAGCCGCCCCGCCAACCGGCGGAATCCGCGCAGCTGCAGCTCTGAGGCCAGCCACATCGAACGCGGCCGCCCCCCATGATTCTTGCCCTCCAGCCACGCTGCGGTTGAGACGCAGCTTCGACGCGATGTCGATGAACAATTGGTTGTCTGCCTCAATCACACGACGACTACGCGCAGCCGAGTATGTTCCGTGCTTGGGAATGGTCGTGTCGAGTGTGATTTCAATCGGCTGCGGCAAGCGATGCAGCACGAGGGCACGCCGAACCGCAAACAGGTCGAGCGTGTTTTCGACCACCACTTCGGCGTAATCCCGATAACCCGCGGAGGACGGCGAACGCGGCGCGTAACCGGTGGCCTGACACATCAGAAGCGTGATGTTGTTCTCGTCTTTCAGATAGTTGGCGGCGGTGGTGCGGAGCGGCACCCGGGTCACCGAACCGATCTGGCGTGGCGTATTAAGACGCGCGAGCAGCCCAGTCACAGGTTCGGACACGGTCTCACCACGCGCGAGAGCCTGTGCATCGGCTTCCGCCTTTTGCGCCTCAAGAATCTGGGTGGTCGGATCGTTGGGACCGGGCGCCTTGTACGGTTCGAAAATCGGGACCGGACTCACTCTGGAAGGCGGCGCTGGCAGCGAGACCACATGGCTTTCCGGCGTGGGCAAGCGATGCTCGTGCCACGTTCCAAAACTCGAACGACTGCCCGAGGTGACACAGGCCGGCAGAAACGAGAGCCCGAGAAGCAACAAGCCGCCACGAAATAGGCGGTGGAGAATGGCAGAGAATTTCATGAGATGGGACTATGCCGAAAATAAGCTTGCGGGCGAAGCCGAAAAGCGATTCATGTGCCGTCCCGCGTGGGCGTATGGTGGAATTGGTAGACACGCGAGATTTAGGATCTCGTGCCATCCGGCGTGGGGGTTCGAGTCCCTCTACGCCCACCATTTTTTTACCCCTCCCTGCTGAGTTTGCTGTAGTGGCAATTCGTGGCCTGATACTACGCTTTCCCATATTCCCTGAAGTATCCACAGCCGGGTGGGCAATCGTTTTCAAAGTCCGCCTCGGCATCGGCACCAAGTCAGGCAACGTTCCCGGCCAGCGAACCGGGCGGATCGATGATGACGGTGTCCTCCGCCTCATCCAACATGTCGGGATAATCCAAGGTTGAGTGCAAGCCGCGCGATTCCTTGCGCAGCAGCGCCGAACGTACGATCAAGTCAGACACATCCACCAGGTTGCGGAGTTCGAGGACGTCGCCAGTAACGAGATAGTCGTTGTAGTATTCCTGCACTTCGTAGCGCAGGTTGGACAAGCGCCGCTGCGCCCGTGCGAGGCGTTTGTTGGTGCGCACAATGCCAACGTAATCCCACATACAGGTGCGGACCTCGTTCCAGTTGTGCTCCACCACCACCGCCTCGTCGGACGGCACAGCTGCGCCGAGGCGCCAGGGGGGAATCTCCAGGCCCCTTTCACGGTGCGGAGTTTGGTGCTCGAGTAGTTCCGCCAGGTAGCGGGCGCACACTAATCCTTCGAGCAGGGAGTTGCTAGCGAGCCGGTTGGCACCATGCAGTCCGGTGCAAGTCACCTCGCCTACGGCGTACAGTCCGGGCAGAACGGTGCGTCCACTGACCTCGGCTTCCACGCCGCCGCAGCAGTAGTGTTCGGCGGGGACGACGGGGATCGGCTGGTTCGCCATGTCGATGCCGTACTTGAGGCAGGTCGCGTAAATATTGGGGAAACGTTTGCGCAGAAATTCTTCCTCGAGGTGGCGCATATCGAGAAACACGGAGGTGTCGCCGCGGCGTTTCATCTCATCGTCGTTGGCACGGGCGACGATGTCCCGTGGCGCGAGCGAACCGCGTGGATCGTGGTTCTTGGTGAAGTCCTCGCCGGCGCTGTTAATGAGGATACCACCTTCGCCGCGCAGCGCTTCGGAGATGAGAAAGGACTTGGCCTCGGGATGGAACAGGCAGGTCGGATGGAACTGCACAAACTCCATGTTGTGGATCGGCAAGCCGGCGCGCCAGGCCATCGCAATGCCGTCGCCGGTGGCGGTGTCAGGATTGCTGGTATAGAGGTAGGCTTTGCCCGCGCCGCCGGTGGCGAGGACGGTGACCGGCGAACGAATCGCGAAAATCTCGCCCGTTTGTTGATCGAGAAAATACGCGCCGATGCAAGCGTTGCGGCCGTCGGCGTGCATCCAACTGGTGGTGACCAAGTCGATTGCCATCGCGTGTTCGAGAAAGACGATGTTGTCGTTGTCGCGGATGGTTTTGAGAATGGATTTGATCACCTCGTGGCCGGTGATATCGCCGGCATGAAGGACGCGGCGTTGGGTGTGGCCGCCCTCTTTACCGAGGTCGTACTCCTCTTCGTTTTCCTCGCGGCGGCCGAAGCGCACGCCCATTTTTTCGAGTTCGGCAATGCCGGCTGGACCGCCTTCAACCACGGCTTTGACCACGTCGGGATCGCACAGGCCGGCACCGGCGCCGTGGGTGTCCTCGGCGTGGGATTCGAAACTGTCTTCTTCGCCGACGACGCAGGAAATGCCGCCTTGGGCCCAGTTGGAGTTCGAAGTTTGCGCGCTTCGTTTGGTGGCGACGACCACCCGGCCAAAGCGTGAGAGATAATGGGCGGACATCAGGCCGGCGATGCCGGATCCGATCACGAGGTAGGTTGCTTCTAGGGTTTTCAAATCAAGCGGGAGCGTCTTCTTTAAACGTGATGCTGGTGATCGCGAGGAGCGAGAGGAAGGAAGAGACGCCCTCCAAATTTGTCACGACTACATGGGAACGACGTCTTGCCGCTTTGGGCGGCACATGGATGAAATCCTCATGTGGCACTTGGAATTCATCCCCGTCCGCCATTTTGAGGGAGAAAGGAATCCCCTGAAGAATGGCCTGTTCGATCTGAGCAATGTTCATAAAAAATAATCTCGTAGAAAGAAGGACTTGTCAATTGGAGGAATCCAGCGGCGCCTCCACCGCGGGTGGCGCGGGACTGTGACTCACCTTGGCCTTGGGCTTTTTCCACGCGACCAGCGCGGTGCCCGCCGCAGCCATGAGTAGTCCGACGACGAACAAGGGATGGATCGGACCGAGTTCGTGGCGGTGTTGGTAGATCGACACGAAGGCGTTCACGATCGGCGCTCCGGCGAAGATTACCGCCATGATGACCGGCACCCAGGTGCCCGGACTTTCGCCCTTGGGAATCGAGCCGAACGCCAGCAACACGCAGAACGCGCCGATCGCTCCGACCGCGCCCGCGATAAACGACCAGGTGATGCCCGGTCCCTCCATCGCGAAGCCGCCCTTCTTAAATAGCAGCAACAAGGCGGGACCCAAAACCGCAATCACAAAGTACGCGAAACCGACGACGAGGAAGGCCTTGTAGCGACCGTTCTCGGGGTCTTTCATCAGGACTTGGCCTTTATGCAGAAACACACCGTAGACGCCCCACATGGAGACGGTGCAGAGGGCAAAGAGAAGCGGAAGATAATGGCTCATGGATTTCCCTTGTGAGGCGTTGGACATGCCAGCGTCCTACGATTGCCCAGTCAAACTGGCAATCCTGATTTTTCACTTGCGGCGGTCATTTGGTCGCGAAAAACAACGCGAACTTCCTGTAAGGAAACACGGCGTCTATCCTTCCAACGAACATGAAGTGTTCCTCCGCCTTGCCGCTCCTGCTGTTGCTCGCCGCCATGTCACCGAGCCTTGCCTGTGGCCAGCCGAGAAAAAAGGCGGACGCGGCCCAAGCCTTCATTAAAACGCTACCGGGCGAGCATCAAAAAGAGATCCGACAGTTCTTCGCTTTACTCGAAGGGGGCACCGCGAGACAGACGGCGTTGAAGCACTTCGACCACCACTGGAAAGCGGAGCACCTTCCCATTTTTATCGAGTTTCTCTCCTTCATTGGCAACGAGGACATCGTGCCCCTGCTTGAACAAAAAACCGGCCAGCGCTTCGCAGCGGACCAGAACAAGTGGTTCGAATGGCTTTGGTCCGAACCGCGCCCAACCCCGCCCTACTACGCCAACCTCAAAGCCACCTTTTACTCCCTACTCGACCCGCGTTTCGTCGAATACTTTGATGACCAGCCGACGAGTCGAATCCGCCTCGACGAGATTCGTTGGGGTGGCGTTCGGCGCGATGGTATTCCGCCTTTAGAACAGCCCAAGATGATCACAGCGGAAGACCGGCAGGCGCGTTACCTCGGTGAAGGCAACGTGGTGTTCGGCATCTCGATCAACGGCGACCACAGGGCCTATCCAAAACGGATTCTCGCGTGGCATGAGATGTTTCGCGACGAGATCGGCGGCCGCGAAATCAACGGCGTCTACTGCACCCTCTGCGGTTCGATGATTGTCTACGACACCATCGTCGACGGCACCCATCACGAACTCGGCACCAGCGGTTTCCTCTATCGTTCGAACAAGTTGATGTACGACAAGGCGACCAAATCTATGTGGTCCACGCTCGACGGCGAACCGGTGCTCGGCCCCTTGGTCGGTAAAGGCATCAAACTTCGCCCCCTTCATGTTGTGACCACCACCTGGGGCGAGTGGCGAAAACAGCATCCCGGCACCACGGTCCTCTCCTTGGACACCGGCCACCGTCGCGACTACGACGAAGGGGCGGCGTATCGCGCGTACTTCGCGACCGACGAACTGATGTTCACCGTCCCGAAAACCGACACGCGTTTGAAAAACAAAGACGAGGTTCTCATCCCCCGCTTCACTGCAGCCGCCGATCCTCTGGCCCCACCGACTCCTCCGTTGGCGATCTCCGCCGCCCTACTCCGCCGCCAACCGATCTACCATGAACAACTCGGAACGCAGCCCTTCGTGGTGCTCACCGACGCCGGCGGCGGCAACCGGATCTATGAACGACCCGCCTCCCTGCGTTTTGAAAAGATGACCGGTGGCAACTTGAACGACTCGGATGGAAAGCAATGGACCATCAGCGAAAACCAGTTGTGTGCGGTCGCAAGCGGAAAGACCTTGGAGCGCCTTCCTGCTCACCGCGCCTTCTGGTTTGGCTGGTACGCGGTCCACCCAGACACCCTTTTACGACGGTAAATGCTGGCGGGTTTTTTTAGCGTCCGGAAGAATTATGGATTACTGTTTTAGGGCGAGCTGGTCTTCGAGTCCCTTCGTACAATCCGGACAAATGCCGTGGGATATTTTGATCGCGGGTTCAGATTGAAGCGTATCCAGCACGCTTTCCCAGCCGCCGTCCTTCCGCTGGATCCGGCTGCACCAACTACAAACAGGCAACAATCGGCTCAAGGCTTGAACCTGCCGTAAAGCAACTTGCAGTTGCTCAATCAGCTTGTCGCGTTCGCGTTCGACTCGCTTGCGCTCGGTCACATCGCGAAAGAATCCGCGGGTGGCAACGGGCGAGCCGTTCTCAAAACGACACGACGCATTGCCCTCCACATGAACCGAGTGGCCGTCCTTGGCCTGAAAAATAGTTTCAATGAAGATCTGACGCCCCTGCATGATCTGAGCCATCTTGTTTTTGCAGGCCACTTGATGCTCGGGATGAATCACATCGAATACATTTAGACTGCAGACCTCGTCGGCGGAATATCCGAGAATTTCATGCCACGCTTGGTTCACAAAAAGAAAACGCCCGTCGGCTGCCACGCTTTGAATGATGTCCGAAGTATGCTGGACCAGATCCATGATCTCAACCTGGGGGAGTTCTTTCACCTCCGGCGCAAAATGCTTGGAAATCCAATCGCCGAGTTCGTGGTCTTCCAAAAACTCGAGAACATCGTCTTCGAGAAGTAATTCCGGATGCGTTTCGGTCCAGCTATGCGCCGTCTTGATAAACCCGAGAAAGCCCGCCAGCCGCGTGTAGCGGCGCGCACCAAGAAAACGCGATAAGGAACGAGCGACGGCCCGATGCTCGCGACCTCGGCGGAAGATGTACGTGCAACAAGCCATCAGCTCGTTCTCACAGATTTCGTCCCACTGATCCTCGCGAAGGGGCAACCGAGCGTTCAATGTTTCCATGACGGGTATCATCTCGCGGAGCCTCGGCGGCTTGCGGCGCAACAAGGCAAGCACCTCGGAGGGCTCCATCGGACAATCCACCAAGCCCTCGATCTTGCCCAAGCCGACAAGAAATCCTAGGTGCCGACTGATGCAATAGGAGGACGAGCAGAAAGAGGAGAGATAAACGAACAACGTTTCCTTGAACCGCGCAGGAAACGGAGAGTCCAAATAGTGGTATTCCACATCCCGCCATAAATTCCGTAGCGTCTGCGCATCGTTACCAAGGGTGAAGAAATTTGGAACAAGACCAAAACGACTCTTAACATCGTAATAGAAACTAACATCACTCACAAAATCATCTGTCGTAAAAGTTACCATATTTAGCATATGGACCATTAAGCAATTAATTTCAAAAATTTAATGTAGAGGAAAATATAAGCCCTTGATAATCAAAAGGATAAGATTAAAAAAAACGATCAGAGAGTCCCGAATGTCGTTCGGTTTTCGTTTTCACTGCGGTTTCAAAGGCCGGCAGGTCTCCACGTAGGGAAATCCTTTCGCGGGCGCGAGTTACACCCGTGTAAACTAGTTCGCGGCTGAGCATTCGGGAACCTTGGTCGGGAAGCATCAATACCACCGATCCAAACTGGGCACCTTGGCTTTTATGCACGGTCATTGCATAGACCGTTTCGTGTTCGGGCAAGCGACTGGGATGCAACCAACGAAACCCCTCTGACGCCTCTGCATCTGGAAAGGCCACCCGCAGCACGCCATCGGCTTGGGTGAGAGCAATGCCGACATCACCGTTGAACAGCCTCAAATGATACGCGTTCTTCAAAATCAGAATGGGTCTTCCTTCGTACCAGCTCACGCCTGGACGAATCCCGAGTTGTGCGGCCACCCGCCGGTTCACCGCCTCGACGCCATACGGTCCACTTCGCGTGGCACAGAGAAATTGGAATTGCTCAAAAGCGGCAAACCCCTCGGCCGCGCTGCGCGCCTCATGAAGCGGGCGAAGATATTGATCGGTCAACGTTTCGATCGAAGCCTGCTCGCGGGTGGCGTCAGGAAAGTCGCGGTCATCCAGTACCGCCAGAGCGCGCTTGGCATCGCCGGAACGGATGGCTTCCGCAAGTTGGCCAATGCCCGAGTCTTCGCCGAAGCGGTAGTTTTTCTGCAGCAACACGAGATGGTCCGCCAAGTCCCCATCGCCATCTTCGACCGACAGCTCGGCGGCGCTGGACAGTTCGGCGAGAACCGCCCCAGCTTCGACCGAAGCCAGTTGGTCTTTGTCACCAAGCAAGATCAGACGCGCATGTTCGGGCAGAGCCCGGATGGTCTTGGCCAGCAACGCGATGTCGACCATGGAGGCTTCGTCGATCAATAAGAGGTCGAGGTTCAATCGTTGCTTGGAGCCATGGGTAGGCAAAATCGAACGCGGCCGAAACCGCAGCAGGCGATGCAAGGTCTCCGCCTGTTTCGGCAAGGCGGGTAGCAAGGCTTCTGGCAGCGCCGCAGTCGCCTCTGCCAAGGCTTCGCCGAGGCGTGCGGCGGCTTTTCCGGTGGGCGCGGCGAGACGGATCGTCGTGGTGGGATCATCGCTGAGCACCCGTTCAAGCAAGCGGGCCACGAGCGTGGTCTTGCCGGTGCCGGGCCCTCCGGACACCACCAAGATGCGTGCGTGGGCAGCCCGTTCGATGGCGAGGTCCTGCCCGGCCAACGTTGACGCGGGCAAGGCTGACACGCGTTGCCGGATCGCAGCGGCGATGTCGCGTTCGTAGAGATAATACCGGCGCAAATAGAGTCGGTTGCCGTCGAGCACCATGGGCGTCGCCGGATCGGCCTTGGTTGATTCTTCACCCGCGACGTCCTTCCCGGGCGGTCCGACCATGGCGTAACCGCTAGCGGCCTCGCACTCCTCCTCGGACAAATTCAGGCAGGTGTTGCCGTCACGCAGATGCGCGTGCAGACGCACCACGAGTTCGCGGAAGCCCTCTGCCTTGCCGCCCAGACGGTCGAGAAAGAACGCGAGTTCGCGGTCGATGGCCGTGGTTTCAATCTCGGCCTGGTTTTCGTTGGCTTCAACCATCAGAGCTTCCTCCACAAAGAATCGCCTCTAGGGCGAGCACCTGCGCCTTGTCCGGACGGGTTCGATAAACCCCGGCGGCGGGCATGGCGCGAACAAACACATACAACACGCCACCCATGTGGGTATCGTAATCGTAGTCCGGCAAGCGGGACTTAAGATAGCGATGCAGCGCTACGGTATAGATCAAATACTGCAGGTCGTATCCCGATTCGGCCATTTCCTCGGCAAGAATTTCCGGGGCGTAATCCGCCGCCGTGACGCCTAAGTGGTTGGACTTGTAATCTAAAATATAGAACTGACCCTCATGGCGGAATATCAGGTCGATAAAACCTTTCATGAAGCCCAAGGCGCGGCTCTGGGGAATCGGCACTGTACAGAAGGTTTGCAAGGCGGCGGGATCGACCAGTTGTAGGGGAAAGAAGAATTCCATTTCCACCAAGCGCTCCGTGTTCGGCAGTTCGGCCATCGTGAAGCCGTCCTCCAGCAACGGCGTTGCGAGAACGTCCCGCACCAGTTCGGCAATCACAGCGGGCGCATCGTCCATGTTGTCGAACCCATGCTGGACGAGTTGGTCCTGAATCGCCTCCGCATGTCCGGAGGGATCGGTGAAATCGATATTCTCGAACACACCGTGGACCAGATTGCCGGTTTGGGTGCCGCCGGGAAAGGCGAAGAAGCCTGATGGCGGTTCGGCGGGCGCTTCCGCCGCTTGGGAATCGTCGTGTTCGGGCAGATGGAAGTCGTGATGCGGTCGATCGCCTTTCAAGGCCGAGAACGAACTGATGCGATACGGCAGGCCCGGCGTCCAGCTGGACTCGCAGTGGCTGAGTTCGCCTTTGTCGGCGATGGTTGGCTGGTGCGTGACCGGGGAACTGCGCAAGGGGCCGAAGTTGATCGTCCCCTCAGATGCGTCACGCAGGCGTTCCAAATCCGCCTCGATGTGCGCATCGTCGTAGCTACCCAGAGGGACGTTCGGGCCGTGCAATAGATAGCAGAGCGAGGATTTTTCGGCCACATTGGCTGGCCCCCAGACGACCGAGCAGGAGTGCTTGGCGCGGGTCAGCGCCACGTACAGCAGGCGAACTTCCTCAGCCAAATTTTCCTCGCGGCGGCGGCGCAAGTGGCGTTTGCGCATGTCCTCGGGCGAACCGAGATCCCACGTCGGGGCGTAGTTGTTTCCGGGATCGTGAAAAAAGAAGCCAACGGGGTCGTCCTCGTTCGGCTGACGGATGTACCAGGCGTAGGGCACAAAGACGATCCGGTACTCGAGCCCTTTGGCGTGATGCATGGTGACAATTTGCACTCGGCGCACATCGGATTCGAGGCGGAGTTCACGTTCGTCCTCCTCGCGGTTGATCCCGGATTGGTCGGCCAACCATTGCACCAGTCCGCCAGGGCCGCCGCGGCGTTCATTGTCGGTTTGGCCGAGCAGTTCGGCGAGGTGCTGGAAGTTGGTCATGCGGCGTTCGCCGCGATGCGTCTCGAGAATTCGGGCGGCCACTTTTTGTTCCCGCAAAAGACGGGTAAACATCGTGGTAAAGCCGCTTTCGGCCCAGAGATTGCGGTAGTCTTGCATTTTTTGCAGCCACTTCTCGAAGGTGCCGGGATCCGCCTCCATCTGGGCCAAGTCGGCCAGACGGAGTCCGAACAGCGAGGTCAACAGAGCGGTGCGCAGGCGTCCTTGGTCAAAGGGCGCATCAATCGCGGACAACACCTGCAACAGGATTTCCGCCTCGGGCGTGTCGAATATTTTCCCCTGTGATTGCAGCACCGAGGCGACGCCAAGCTCAGCGAGTTCAGCCTGCATTTGTCGGGCTTGCAGGTGACTTCGAACCAATACCGCCACGTCGCCCGGCACCACCGAACGCGATTTCTCCTCGCCCGTTTCCTCATCCGTTTCGGTGATCACCGCGTCGCCATCCTGGCCGAGGTTCAACAGGCGCGCGATCCGTCGAGCCGTGTGGCGGCGCACGTATTCGCCGAAGTTCGTTTTTGAGATCAGGCCGGTGTTGCGGTTGGCTGCCACTTGGGTTCGATCGACGATCCGGAAGACGAGCGGTGCCATGGTTTTGCCTTTTACGGTGAACCGCCCGGCCTTGTCTTTCGATTTGATCCGATGGAAGGGGATGTCGCGTTCGAGGAAAGGATTTTTGCGAAAGGTGAATAGTCCGTTCACGCCCTCGACCATGCCGGGTTCGGAGCGGAAATTGTTGAGCAGCGTGTTGGTTTGGCCTGCCTCTTTTTGCGCGTTGAGATAGGAATAGATGTCAGCGCGACGGAAACTATAGATCGACTGCTTTGGATCGCCGATCAAAAATAGGCAGGCGCTCCCCTCCCCTTCTTCAAGGTCGGCAGTCTCCTCGTCCGGCCGTTCGCCGGGCCGTGGGGCCGCCGGCGCGAGGGCCCCACTATAACACCGTTTGAAAATACTAAACTGGATCAGGTCAGTGTCTTGGAACTCGTCGATCAGCGCCAAGGGATATTTTGCCCGGATGCGTTTGGCCAAGGTGCGGCCACCGGTGCCGCGCAGGGCGGCGTCAAGCTGGTAGAGCAAGTCATCGAAGAACAAGGCGTTGGCGCGGCGCTTGCGCCGGCCGAGTTCGCGGTCGCGGAACAATAGCCATTCGCGGAGCAGTACCACGCGCAGTTCGTAGATCGAGTCTTTCAGTTCCTGCAGATAGATTTGATCGAAATTGCGGATCAACTGAAACAGATCGAAGCCCTGTCGCTTCTTCTCGACAATCTCCTCGAGAATCCGCTTGGACGGAAAAATACGCCGGCCCTCAATCCAGTCGGCGAGATCGCATTGCAAGGGGAAGGGAATGCGGCTGGCACGAATCGCCGTCTCCTCCTGTTTCCAGGTCTGAATGATGTCGTGAAAATAGGCCTGTGAGGTCTGCCGGTACTCCTGGATATGATCGCGGATTTGCTGCGCCCAACCGGGATGCGCGTCGGGCACCAATTTTACATCGCCGTTCACCCGTGGCACCCGGTCGGCGAGCGACACCAGTTTATCGGGGGTCACACCTAAATCCAGTAACATGTCGACCACATCGACGCCTTCGCGCTGCATCATCATCCACCAGAAATCATCGGCGGCTTCGAGGGTGAGCGAACGCGAGTCGGGCACGAGTTCGAAGTCGAACAGCACGCCGGACTCGAAGGCGTTGTCCTGCAAGCTGCGTTGGCAGAAGCTGTGAATGGTATAGATCGCGGCCTCATCAAAGCCGCGTACCGCGTCTTCCAGTCGGATGCGGATGGCCGCGTCCGGCTCGGCTTGGAGTTCGTCGAACAAGCGGGTGCGGATGCGGTCGCGCAGTTCCTTGGTCGCCGCCTCGCCGAACGTCACCACAAGGATTTGGTCAATCGTGATAGTGGGATGTCCAGGGATGCCTTGGCGGATGGCACGCACGACCAGCGCCGCGATGTTCCAGGTCTTGCCAGTACCGGCGGAGGCTTCGATTAGCTGAACGCCGCGGAACGAAGCGTCGTCCGGATCGAAGGGTGCCGGTGGCTCTTCGTTCTGGCGGGAAGGAATGGCGGACTCGATATCCGCTTCGTCCGGTTGTAAGATGTCTTCGGGGGGAAATCCCTCCGGCGGCTCTTCGGGCGGCTCCTCTGGTAGGTCGGATTCGTGCATCATTACCTCCACGACCACAGGGCAAGGGTGTTCGCGAGTTGGTCGAACTCTGGATCATCAAAGGGTTCGCGATCGCGATAGAGAAAACGGTGGGCAGGATAACGCTCCAGTTCACTCTGTGACCAGGGCGAACCATACCAAGGACCGAGGGCCACGACGCGGGCGACATCGGGATCGACTTTATCGCCAAAGCGTCGCTTCGCGTATTTCTTCACCGTCGCTGGGAAGAACGGTAGCGGGCGGGTATGTCCCTCTTTAAACACATGGATCAGGTCGGCGAGTTTCTGCAACGCGTCACGCGAATCGCGTTCGGCGCGGATGGACCAGCCCGCAGACTTGGTGTTACGGCCAAAGCCAATCGATTTGATCGGGTCGGTAGCGTTGAGCAAACAGTGACGAACGTATGCGCCAAACTCGTCCTGAGGCCGCCACGTGCCGAAGCGAGAAGAGAGGGCATGTTCGGCGTACATCCCATCAATGGTTCCAGTAATGCGAACGTCGTTGACCGTGATGTCGATCTCTCTGGGCGGTTGGGGATCCTGTTTGAAGCGTTGCAACTTTTCTTTGAACACCGTCGCGTCGCGCAGCATTTGCAAGCCGTGAACGTGTCCGACCTTGCCTGGCGGAAGGCGGCCGCGGGCTTTCTCTCGGCGTTCCGCATCGGTGCCCTCGTCGCCCTCGTCGAGCGCTTCGAGATAAGCGTTACGCAGGAAATATTTATCCAGTTCGTTGGGAATATCGGTCAGCCGATTGTCAGGGGTCTCGTCGGCTTTGGCAAAGCGGCAACTGAGAACGCGGGAGAGAAACCAGGTCGGTGGTGATTCAAAAAATTGCACCAGATCCTTCACGGTGACCTCGTGCGGAATGGCATCCTGCCACGGCGTATCGAAGCGGTTCGGCGTTTGCACCGGTATCGTGCGCAGCGCGTGCGCCGCCGCGAGGTCCTCGCGGGAAAAACTTTGCAACACCGGGGTCACACCATCAAAATTCTTTGGACTGTAGGCTTGCAAGGGGTGTTTGACCACGCGTTCGCGTTTGAAATCGTGAAGGGCGTCGAGCAGTTCGGACACGAGAACTGAAGGCGGACGCGTGGCGTTGTCGCGGATGCCCATACCGTGATAGCTGAGATACAGGACGTCGCGGGCGGACACCATCGCTTCCAGAAACAAATAGCGGTCGTCCTCGCGGCGCGAGCGATCGCCGCGCTTGCGCTTGACCGTCAAGTCGAAGCCGGGGCGGCGTTGGATGCGCGGGAAGTCGCCGTCGTTGAGTCCGAGAATGCACACGACCCGGAACGGAATCGACCGCATCGGCACCAAGTTGCAACAAGTGATGCCGCCGCCAAGAAAGGGGGAACTGTTGCGGGTCTCGTCCATGGTGCGCGCCAGCCAGTGGCGCAGCACATCGAGCGGCAAGGCCTCTTCGAACCGAGCCATCTCGTGGTGGTCGCGAAGCGTCGCGAAGTAACCCGTGAGATCGGCCAGGTTGTGGATCTGGTTATCGGATCCGGCTTGGTTGGGTTCGTGATCGGGATGCCGCAGCAAGTCGAGCAACAGCGGTTCCCACTCATGGAGTGGCAACGGTCGATTACCGCGCTTGGCCGTGTCGAAGAGTAACCGCAGGCAAGCGGAGAGCCTTCCAAGAATGTCCGCAAGGCCGCCTTCGACATCGGGCTCGGACAGGATCCCCCTAAAGAATTTGGATTCGGTCCCGCCCATCGCATAACCGATCAGTAAACGGTCGATCAGCTGCTGCCAGGTGGACTCGGCGAAGCCAGGTACGCCGGTGTCAACGCGGTGCTCCGCGTCGCGCCCCCATTTTACCCGTAGCTCCTCGGCCCAGTAGCGGACCTGTTCGATATCGCTTTCCTCAAAGCCAAAGCGTTCGCGCACGACAGGCAAATCGAGAAATTCGAGAACGCGGGTCGTCTCAAACCGGCTTTGTAGTAAGTCGATCAATTGGATCAGCGCTTCACCTGCCGGATTGGTCCGCTTCGGACTCCGGTCAGCCAGCGAGTAAGGAAGGTCGAGAGCGGGATCGCTGTCGGGGAACACCGCTTCAATTGCCTGGGCGTAATTTTCGATCTCCGGCGACATCACGAGGATGTCGCGCGGCTTGAGCGAGTTGTCTCTTTCGAACAAATCCAGCAGCCGGTTTTTTAAGACTTCGACTTCACGCATGCAGCCGTGCATGGCGTGGATCTGAATCGTGTCGTCGTCGGGGTAGACCGCGCGGCAGGGATTCAAATGAAACAGGTCGTGCTGCAAACAATGCAACGCCGTGTCCTCTTTCGGCGGGACGTGATGCTCCTGTTCGAGGAGGCCTTCAGGGAGTTCGAGAATGGCGTGGGTGAAATCTCCGCCGAGTCGCCCCATCGAGGCGAGCAACGCGTTGCCTTGGTCGAACCCGAGTTCTTCCGGATCTTTCCCCTCGCGTTTGAGCCGGCGGAGAAAACGACGGTCGGCGAGATCCGCGTAATACCCACTGGAGGGGGTGAGTTGAAACAAGTGAATGTCGATCTTCTTGGCGAGATGACCGAACACTTCGAGTTGCGAGGGCGCCAAGGTGGAGAGTCCGAAGATCGAGATGCGTTCAGGCGCGACGATGTTATCGACCGGGATTTTTGCGAAGCGTTGCAACACGGCGGCCCGGTGGGTCGGCCCGTATTCCTCCACGAGCATCCGCCATAGGATCTCTTGCCAGCCGGCTTGGTCGGGGCGGTTGCGGAACAAGTCGAGTTGCTGTGGTTCGAGTCCCTCCCGATGGGTTTCCCAGTGGCGTAAAATCTCGGGGCGGTAGACCACATACTGATCAAAGGTGCGGGCGATGCGGTTGGCGAGTTGGAATCGTTTCAGCAGATCAGCCGGATCGGAAAGGTAGCGACGGATCGGTGCAAAAGCGGGATTTTTGAGAAACGCCGGTAGCCGGCGCATGATGTTCCACTCGAGGTTCGGCCAATCAAAGGGCGACGACTGGCTGGGATCCTCGCCGAGGCTATCCTGGAATACCTGCCAGAGAAACTTCTGCGGAAAGGGGTATTCGGCATTGGCCCAAATGCCGAGTCGTTCGGCGAGGCGGAGCGAGATCCACCGCTGCATGCCGCGGCTTTGCACAATGATCGTCTCGGGCCGAAATACATCGATGGTCGGTACGCCGACCACATCCGCGAGTGCGCGGACCAAGTTCTCGACGTGGTTACTAGTGTGTGTGTGCAGCATCCTTTGCGTCGGTTTAAACCAAGGGCGAGGCACTGACAAGCCAGCATTCAACCGGCAGGCCGCAGGATACGCCCGAATCCTCCGTCATTTTTGTAGATTGGCTGGCGGCAAGGAAACGAAAACGTCGGCTCAAAACGGTGCGAGAGAACAAAAAAAAATAGGTGCACCCAAATTGCAGAGGCAAGGCCTGCAACTCTCAGAATTGGCATCATTCATGCTCTGTGATTCGTAACGAACCCTTCGTTGGTCCTAATCGGAAAAAATCTTCTGGAGCAAAAACAACGACCATGAATCTTATCCACAGACTAATTCACAACTTGTTAATTGGCGAAGTCACTGAAAAACAAACACTAAACCGATGACCAGTCTGTCCTGTGCACAACTCGTCTGTTGAATACTTTTTGATAACTCGTTCGCAGCCCCGATTTTTTCCCGCAAATCCACAGAAGCCTCACGTACCTACTATGTCGGTTAATTTGGCCCTCCCAAAGCGGATCCACTGACATGATTCTAACCACAGCCTGATCATTCCCGAATGATATCGCTTAACAGTATACGCAACGCTCATTGCTTCAACCGCTCCCGGCATCGGCTCGTCGTTTAGACGCGTCCAAGCAAAGGGACATACAATTTATTTTACTTTTCTCGCTTCACCAAGGCCCCCTCATGAAAACAATACTCTACCGATTCAGTGCAGCACTGGCCATCAGCCTGTGCGCCATCACGCTCCCCACCTCGGCCCAGACTGTTTGCCCAGATCTGGAAATTGACTTTACCGCTGCGCCGTTTAACGACGCAGTCACCGGTAACTGGATGGACGGGGTGCCGTTAACCTTCGACGTGATCGACGCAAATGGCGCGAACGGAACTGATGGCGTGATCGACATTACCATCACGCCAACGGTGGTTGATTGCTCGAACGGCCGGTTCAACTTCAACCTCGGTGACATCAACGGCACCTCGAGTTCCGGGGTCGGCAACCAGTTCCGGACGGGCCCGAATTGCGGCAACATCGCGGGCGACGCCGGCTACGTGCAGTTCGACATTGTGTTCGCTGACCACCTCTGTCTTTCGCTGTCACAAGTGTCTCGCCTCAGCGCAACCTCGCTGAACGGCGGGTCTGAAGGCTATGAATGGGGCGCGGTTCAGATTCTCGCACCTGGCGGCACCATGGGCTACGGCGATGGCACCACCCAAACGCCGATTCTTCGCCCGGTGGCGCAAGGAGGAACGGCTGGCTTCAAGGACTACAACATCGACGATTACGGCCACGGTTCACAAGCCGCCGGCGACCTGACCGGTGACGGGGATATCACGGGTCTGATTCCCGACCTGTTCACAGCCGCCGAGAAAGAGGGCATTAGTTTTAACGCGGCCGCCAACACGATGTTGATCGATGGCGCGCTCGACGCCGACAACGATGGCAATGAGAGCGGTACTGGTTCGCATCAAAGTTCGATCGCCGCCACGCCGTTTGGTGACGTGGGCGCCGCAGAAAACAACTTTTTCTCCGCCGCACCAGCGGACGGACCGATTGGCGGCTTCGTGTTTACCCACGGCCTCGTACTCACGGCTGGCAACGCCAACCACAACATCGCGGTACCGCTGCACGACTGCTTCAATAGCGCCTTGATCGACGGCCAACAGCCGAACGGCCAGAACACCCTGCCGATCGCGAACTTCAGCCGTCTCTCCATCGGCACCGCTCCGCCCACCTGCGGCAACCTGCCGCTGGCCGATCTCGGTGAATGCGTGACGCTCCCGCTCCCGGACTCCTCGGTTCTCGGCGTGCCCGCCGTCACCGCCGGCTGCGATATCGTGATGATCAACACCGCCGACAGTGTGCCGGTCAATGTTGGCTGCTCGCAGCTGGTCACCCGCACCTTCACCTTCATCGACGAATGCGGTGGCATGGTCGATTGCACCCAGCAAATTCGCTACAACGCCGACACCACCGCCCCGGTGATCACCTGTGCCCCGCTGATGGTCATGGCCGATCCGGCCTCGATGAGCGTGACCTTAACGACCAACGACTTCCTCTCGTTTATCACCGATATGAACGACAACGGCGGCATGGGATGCGGTTTGACGGTTACCATCGACGGTGGGGCCGAAGTCACCTTGTCGTGTGCCGATGGCGGTAACCGAACCGCGCAAGTCACGGTAGAGGCCACCGACAGTTGCGGTAACAGTGTCTCCGCCGTTTGCGATGTCGAACTGATGGGCTGCTGCATGCCGAACCTGATGTGCCCGGCCGACTTGTCGTTCAACTGCCCGAACGAAGTTCCAGCTCCGGATCTTACCGCCCCCACCGCCGACGCCTGTGCCACCTTGGTGCACGTGGCCGACATCAATCGCGGTGGCAGCGGTTGCGCCGGCAATCCAATGATCATCGAACGCATTTACCGCGCCGAGGCCCCCGGTGTCAGCGAATCTTGCCGCCAGTTGATCACCGTCGAAGAACCCGCGCCGCGCGCCATCGAGTGCCCAAGCGATCTGACCTTACCGAACCCCGGCGTTCCACCCAACGCCCTGCCGCTCCAAGGCTCGCCGATTAAATCGACGCTCTGCCCCTGAATCCGCGCCACCACCTTTCTCCAATTTCCCGACCCCTGATTTCTCATGAAAACTCTCTGCCTTCTTTGTCTGCTCCCCGTCTTGTTATTCGGACTTCCCGCTTTTTCAGCAACCGTCACCGACATGACCCCCGAACTTGAGGGATTGATCTGCACCCTGCTTGATGGTGGCGACAACCTCGTCAGCGGCGACACCATGACCGCCGATGTTGTCGGACCCGGCGGGGTCCCCGACGGCGTCGATGATTTCACGATCACCTACACCGAATTTTCCCAAGGCGCAGCCACCGGCACCGCTTCTTGCGACGGCGCTGGTGCCGTTTCGGTGAGATCGAGTACCAGTGGTGCTGCTGCTGGGGACTACGGCTTTCTCAACATCTGCATCGATTTTCTCCCCGGCGCAGAGGTAAGTGCGGCCAACTTGGCCGACTTCAGTTTGAGTTCGGCCAACGGTGGGTCGGTCGAATACGAATTTGGTCTAATCGAAGTCACGCCACGGGGCATGCCGAAAACGGTAACCGGTGCAATCTTGTCGTCGTACAATGTCGACGACTATCCAAATAACGGCGGGGCAAACACCTTGATTCACGACCTGTTCACACCGGCCCAGCAGGAGGGCATCGGCTTTTACACGGACACCGCCGTAACCATCAACACGGGGCCCTGTGGAACGGGCGTCGATGCCGGTGGCGGTTGTGGACCTTGCGACTTTACGTCCAGCACGGGTGTCGCCAGTGGACAACAGCACTACCAAGCCAATGCCATTGGCGGCAATATTTTCAACTTCTACAGCACCGCCGCTGCACAGGCTGCAGTGACCGATGTCGGCTCCATCTCGTTTTGGTATGGCGTGTTCGACGTCAACGACTGCTCCTCCTCGTCTCCGAGCGGTTCGATGAGCGCCGACGAGCAAACGGTTTGCGTGCCGCCGCCGCCGTGCGAAATCAGCGATGTGGTTGCCTCCGATCCGATGTGTTCGGGCAATGACGCCACCTTCAATGTGTCGTTCACCGTCGCCAACGGTGGCGGCTCCTTCGACGTGGTTGCAGCCACCGCAGACGCCGCCAATGGCATCACTGCCGGCCAAATCCTGGCGACCGGCGCGGCCAGCCCGATCAGCGTGACCATCCCGGGTCCGACTGCCGCCGGCAGCTTTGACGTAAACATTGTCGATACTACCGCGCTCGACGCCGCTGGCAACATGTGTTCGGGCACCGCCGTGACCGTCTCCATCCCGGTCTGCGAAATCCCGCCAAACCCCTGCATCTCGCTCAGCAAAGAAGCCGATCTTGTCGGCGCATTGGCCGGCGAAACGGTGACCTACACGATCATCGCCACCAACTGCGGCGAAGCCTTGCTGACCAATGTCATGCTCACCGACGCCTTGCTTGGCGCGACCCTCAGCGCGCCCATGTCGATCTCCGGCGACGCCACTGTCGCCAACGGCATGGACACCAACGAAGCCTGGCAATGGACGGCGACCTATGTGGTTAGCCAAGCCGATGTCGATTCCGCCATGCAGTTGGTGAACAATGCCATGGTTGCAGCCGACTCGTCCGCCGGTCCGGTCGACGCAAGTGCCGAGGCCGTGGTCTGCGTGTCGCCGAGCTGTACTAAAAGCACCGGGGCCTGCTTCATTGAAATCGACTTCGACGAACCCGCGTTCGAAGATATCCTCGGCGCGCCCATCGCCGAAGGAGGAGAAGGCGCCACTGCGGGACAAGAAGTTCAGAGTCCGACTGGCGACCCGTTCAACTGGACCTATGGGTTCAACGTGATCGAAGACGGCACCTGCAACGAATGGGATGCCGCGACCTACGCAGCCCGCCCGGCAACCGACCAAGACGATGTGTTCATCACCTACACCGCGATCAACCAAACACCGCTGCCGACCGTGGCTGGCGCGCCCGGCCCGCAGGAGGTTCGTGCAGTGGTCAGCTACAATCAAACCTCCGGCGGTCGGCTGACCTTTCTTAAACGGATCAGCAACCCGGGGGACGCGGACCAAGACGTGTTTATCCAACCGGGCAGTTTGTATGGCGGCCAAGTGACCGTCACCTTCGGCGATCACATCACCGTGGTTGCGGAAGACCCGAAGAACCCAGCCAACCGGACCAACTTCCGCCAGTCCAGTAGTTACACGAGTACCGACTACTGGGAACATGGCATTGGCAGCTTTGTCGGCGACGCGCTCGCCGCCCGGCCCTCCAATCAGGGCTACCTGTTCACCGAATGCGACCCGCCCGTCGTGCCGGGCAACACCGGCGGCACCTCCACGGTAACGCCCGGTTACACCACCCCGGCACCGACCGGCATCTGGTATATCGACAACTGCGTGCTCAACACCGAAACCCAATGCGGCGACCTCAACCACCCGCTCGGTGAGAACGCGGGTTCGGGAAACAGCGTCGATCCCAACGGCACGATCTTCGCTTCGACCGGTCCGGGAACGCTGAACGGCGGCCCCTGCGGCCCAGTGACCGACAACGCCGGCATGGCGCCAAATGCCGTCATCTCGGCCATCTCCTTCATGGGTGTTCAGGAAGTTTCCGAACCCTACAACGGCCCGGAAAATCCGAACGCGGTCCCCGAAGACAACGGCAACTTCTTTGGCTACGAAACGCAAAACAGCGGTGGCATCATCAGCTTCCAGTCGTTCTGTTTCGTGGTCAACCAACCCGAAGCCTGCCTCGGACTCGCAAAAGAAGTCGAACCGGTCGACTGCCCGAACGACGATGGCACCGTCGATCTCAACTACACCCTGCGCCTGTGCAACGAAGGTAACTGCGCCGACCTCACCCGCGTTCAAGTCGTGGAAGACTTGCTGCAATTCATCCCGGCCGCCGACATCAACAGCGTCAGCGCGCCCGTGATCTCCGTGCCGCCGGCCACCGGCACATTGACCCTCGACCCGGCCTTCGACGGCCAGACCAACATCCGCATCCTTGACGAATTTGCCTCGGATCTGCCGTTCGGCGAATGCGCTGAAATCACCTTCACAGTCAACGTCCTCGCACCCGATTGCGTCATCGCCTGGACCAACCAAGCAACAGCCTGGGGCATGGGTGATGGCGCCTGCACCTACGACATCTCCTACGATGATGGCACGGCCGGCTCGCTCGCGACGACCGACGGCATGAACCCAGATTTCGACAGCACCGGCGACGGCACGGCAGACGTCGACTGTCCAAATACCGACAGCAACGAAACCGTGATCGCGCTCGACGACACCACCCCACCCGAGGCCGCCTGCCTCGCCGGTCCGCTGCAGTTCAAGATCGATGAAACCGGCATGCTTACGCTCGACCTCGACCAAGTGATTGATGTCGCGGGCATCACCGACAACTGCGCGATCGGCAGCACCCAGATCATGAACAATGTGTTTGATTGCGACAGCACCGGCGACATTATGATCGACGTGACCCTCACCGATGTTTGCGGCAATCAGAACGTGCTGATGTGCCCGGTGACGATTCTTCCCTGCACCGAACCCGGCATCACCGTGAGCAAGAACTGTGTCGTCTCCGACTGCCCGAACGGCGACGGAAACTTCGAAGTCGTTTGTTCGATCGAGGTCGTAAACTCCGGCACCGCGCCGCTCATCGACCTCTCGGTTGACGACAGTCTCGCGCCCCTCTTCGGTCCGTTTTTTGTCTCCGGTTCGATCACCGCCTTCGACAACACCGCGGCCCCGAACGTCATGCAGAACACCGGCTATAACGGCGCTGGCGCAAACGGTTTGGTGGCCGGCGTCGCAGTTGGCACGCCGTTCAATCCAGGCGAAACCGTCCGCATTGAAATCACGGCATTGCTTGGCGCCAATAGCTGCGGACAGCAGTTCGTGAACGACGTCGTATACGACGCCACCGACGACTGCGGACGGCTCCTCACCGGTTCTTCCTCCGCCACCATCTTTGTCGGCGATTTCGAACCGCCAGTCGCCCGTTGCCAAAACATTACCATCGGCCCAGGCGGCAGCACCTTCCTCACTGCGGATGAGATCGACAACGGTTCTAGCGATGACTGCGGCATCGTGACCCGCACCCTTAGTACGGCCGGCCCGTTTACTTGCGACCAAGTCGGCGACTTCCCAGTCACGCTGACCGTCGCCGACGCCTGCGGCAACACTGACTCCTGCATCGCGACTGTGACCGTGGTTTCCTGCGACACCTTGCTGTCCGGTTTTGTGTTCCACGACGACGAATGCAACCGTGGCCAAGACTCGTCCAACGATCCCATTCCGGGTGTCACCGTTACTTTATGGACTGACCCCAACTGCGATGGCGACTTCCTCGATGGTTCGCCGATTCAAACCAATCTGACCGACAGCACCGGTCTGTTTGTCTTCACCGGCCTGGTCGGCGGCTGCTTTGTGGTCGTTCAAGAAGACCTGCCCGGCTGGTGGTCCACCTCCTCGTCGGGTGCCCCGCAAAACAACCCGAACGCGGTGGCGGTTAGCCTGAGCTGTTGCATGAACTTCGACGGGGTTGAGTTCCGCGACACCCGACCCGAAACCAATTTCACCGACACGGTGATCGAAGACTGCTGCGAAACCATCGTGCTGCGCGAGTGGACTTGTAAAAACGAATGCGATTGCGACGCGCTGATTTGCACCCAGCGGATCGTGCTCACCAACGACATCGAACTCGAACCCTGCCCGGTTCGCGGCCCGTTCTACCTGGGCTGCAACCCCACCCTGCCGACCCCAGACCCCGGCGTGTTCAGCACCGCCGGCGGCTGCGACATCGTGGTCGAATACAGCCATTTCGTGGACGTGACCAACGGCTGCCTGACCACCCGAACCAACATTTTCAACATGTCCGACGCCTGCGGCAACACCCAGCAGTGCACCGAAGTCTGGATCTGGACCGACGACCTTGAACCACCGATTCCGACCATGGTTCCGACCGCCACCAACACGCTGGACTGCGTGTGCATCGGCGATCCCCTGCCCCTCCCAGACCCAACCAACGGCCTCAGCTGCGCCGACAATTGCGATGGTTTCGCAGTCGTCGCAGTCAGCAACATGGCCATGCTCGTCACCAACATGAGCGTCTCGATGCAGTCGACGCCGGTGACCAATTCCATGGAGGTGGTCACCACCAACGAAGTCGTCACCATGATCACCACGAGCGTGGTCGATTCGGTCGAAACCAATCAGAACCCGGCCTTTCAGACGCTGCAAATCAATGAAGTGCTGCCCAACCCCTCGGGATCCGACGGGAACGGCGTAGTCGGTAACACCGGCGAGTTCATCGAACTCGTGGGACCGCCCGGACTCGATATCAGTTGCTGGATTCTGACCGACGGCGACTGGACGATCACCATCCCGCCCGGGTTTACCATTCCCGCCGACGGCATCGTGTTCATCGCCGTGGCTGGATACACGGGTGGCTCCTCAGGCGGTACCTGTCCGGATACTGCCGGCTATAGCGATATCGACATCGAACTGTCGACCTGTGGTTGCATCTCGGACACGGGCGGAGGTGGCAACGGCTTTGTCTTCACCAACGGCGGTGAACACCTCGGCATTTACTCCAACGACGGGACGTTTGTCTCCGGGTTCATTTACGGCAATCCCAGCGCCGGCAACACCCCGGCCGGTGATGCCTCCTACCCGCTGTCCAGTCCGGGGGCTGGCGCCTGCCCGGCCGGTGTTTCGATCGCTGCCGCCCCCACCGCAAGCTACGCCGCGAACACCACCGGCAGCAGCGACGACGTCTCCTACCAAAATACCGACGCAGGCTACACCACCGGATGCATGACCCCAGGCACCGCTTCCGAGGGTCAGACCGTCTCCATCGTCACCACCAATTTCGTCGACATGATGATTCCGGTGACCAATATGATGGCCGTGACCGCCGACGTGGAAACCGTGACCTTTACCAATACCACCGTCACCAATTTCACCACCAACACAGTGTTCACCCCGGTGGTGATCACCGGCGCGGTTTCATGCGTCATCGAACACGTCGGCGACATCACCAACATCACCCCCTGCGAAATCAGCGTGACCCGTACCTGGCGCTTCAGCGACAGCTGCGGCAACTTCGTCGAACGCGAGCAAGTCTACCTGTTCCCGGTGAACGACAAAGTCGCGCCGGCGTGCCTCTCGGGTCCGACCAACCTCATGCTCGGCTGCAACCCGGGCGGCGTCGAAGTGCTCATGCCCACCCCGGCCGACTACGTATTCACCGACACCTGTGGCGTCCAAGCCGTGTGGATTTCGAACCAGGTCACCGTGGCCGAGGACTGCGCGTTCACTCGAACGCTGACCATCGCCGCCATCGACAACTGCGGCAACGTCACCACCAAGATGACCACCGTCACCTGGACCGAAGACAACGAACCACCGACCATCACCAACTTCCCGACCTCGCTCGATCTCGGCTGCAACCCCTCGGCCGCCGACATCAGCGACGCGCTCGATGGCTTCGGCGCCGGTGGCGGTGGCGGCGGTGCCGTCCCGGTGGTTCCTCCGTGGATCAACGAACTGCACTATGACAACGCCGGCACAGATGAAAACGAGTGCGTTGAAATTGCCGGCCAAGCGGGATCTTCCCTCGCCGGCTGGTCGATCGAGTTCCTCAACGGCAACGGCGGCACCGTGTATGCCACCCTGCCGCTCAGCGGAACCATCCCGAACACGGTCAACGGTTACGGTGCCCTGTGCTTCTGCCAAGCCGGTCTTCAGAACGGCGCACCCGACGGCCTAGTGCTCGTCGATCCCGCGCTCAACCCTGTGTTGTTCCTGAGTTATGAAGGCAGTTTCATGGCAACCGGCGGCGCGGCCAACGGCATGACTTCTACTGACATTGGCGTCTCAGAAAGTAGCGCCACCGGCCCGATGGACTCCCTCCAATTGGTCGGGTCCGGGACCGCCTACGGCGACTTCACCTGGGCCGCGCCCAGCACCTCCAGCTGCGGCACGCCGAACGCAAACCAAACCTTCGACGTGCTCACGCCCGTGCCGAGCCTCGAGCCCTCGTTCGGCGCCGTCGACAACTGCGGACTGTGCACCCAGACCTTGGTTTGCGCCACCAACACCATCGGCTGTGCCACCGTCATCGAGTGCATCTTCACCGCGATCGACTGCTGTGGCAACGTCGCCCAACGCGAGGCTACCATCTCCTGGCAAGAAGACGATCTGCCGCCGACCTTCACTTGCCCGCCCGACCAAGCCTTTGGTTGCAATCCGGTCATCCCTGCCCCGGACCCGGCAATCATCACGAACGCCACCGACGAGGGCTGCGGACTGGTCGAGGTGAGTTTCGTCGGCGACGGCGTCACCTTCCAAGACTGTGAAACCATGATCGAACGCGTCTACAGCGCTATCGATGAATGCGGCAACGTGTCGAGTTGCACCCAAATCTTCACCTTCATCTCCGACCAGAGTCCGCCCGAAGTCGTGTTGATCCCGGCCGACATCGAACTCGGCTGCCAAGTCACCCGCGACGACATTCCTGCCCCCGGCGAGCAGATGTTCATCGGCGCCGACAACTGCAATCTCGTCGCCACCAACTTCATCAGCGATACCGAGACCACCCAGGACTGCGTCATCGTGATCCTGCGCGTGTACGAGTTCGTCGATGAATGCGGCAACGTGAAATACGGCCAGCAAACCATCCGCTTCAGCGAGAACACCGTGGTGGCTCCGCCGACCTGCACCTCGCCGGGGACATTCGATCTCGGCTGCAATCCGACCCCGCCGATTCCCGACCCGAGCCGGGTGCGCCCGGCCAGCGACTGTGGCATTGTCCGGGTCGAGTTCCTGGGTAGCGAAGACAGCGAAGTGGGCTGCATGACCATGCTGACCCACTTGTACCTCGCCACCGATGTGTGCGGTCAAGTGGTCACCTGCGAAGAGTCCTTTGTCTGGATTGACGATCTGAGCGCCCCCGAAATCGTCGGCATGCCGGCCAATTCGAACAGCATGGTCTGCATTGATGATGTGACGCTCCTGCCGCTCCCAGCCCCGCAAACGAACGAGGTGATCTGCATAGATGAATGCGCTTCTTCTGGTGTTGCGCCGTTCGCGATTGCCGGCAGCAGTTCGGCCTACACCGACACCGGTGGCGACTGGTTGACCCTCGCGGCCAACGACATCGATGCCAGTGGCGGACTCGGCACCGACGGGTGGTTTTTCTTCGGTGACTTTGACGGCGCCTCGGCAAACGGCCAACCCTTTACCCACAGTGTTGCCTCCCTTCCGGCCTATGTTGCCACGCTTGGGCCCGGCGCCGATTTTGCATCCGTCGCGGCTGAGTTCGGCAACTACGGGCTGATTGATAACCCCCTGCTGCTCAACGGCACCGATGGCCTTGGCGGCTTTGCTGTCACGACCGGCGCAGGCGCTGGAATCCCTTTGGAAACCGCGACGTTCACCATTGGCGCCCTGCTTCCTGATCAGACGGTCCGCGTAGGCATCCTCGCTGGATTGGAAGGAAACCAAGATGGACGCTGGGATCCGACCTCCATCGGCCTCAGTGATGGCAGCACGATTCTGACGGTTGGAGACCACACCGCATCGCCGCTGCCAGCGAGCCCTGGCGGGGTAAACGCTGGCTGGATCTATTTCGACATCAGCACGCCCGGCACCTACGCCGTGTTGGTGACCAAGCGCCTCGACACCCAGGGTGCCGGCGTTGGTGGCTTCACCTTCGATTCGGTTGTGCGTGCGAGTCCAAGCTGCCCCGTTGAGCACGTGGCCGACTTCACCAACGTCGCGCCTTGCGAAGTGACCGTGGAGCGGGTTTACCGCGTGACGGATGACTGCGGGAACACCGCGGTCCGTTCGCAATTCTTTACCTGGCCTCTGAACGACGGCACCGCGCCGATCTTCATCGATGGTCCGAGCAGCGCCGATTTGGGATGCAATCCCGATCCGGTCGACCTCCTGCCGCCGCCATCCTCGTTGTTCACCTTCCTCGACCCCTGCGACTTCACCGTCGCGTTCGTCACCAGCGAGGTGACCATGGTGAGCGCCTGCGTCATGTCACAAGACATGGAATACGTCGCCATGGACAAATGCGGCAACACGGCCACCCAAGCCATTTACTGGACCTGGACCGAAGACACCACGCCGCCCACCCTCACCGCCTGCCCGAACCCAACCAACATCGGTTGTGTCGCGGACGCGGCGGCGGCGATGGCGGCTGTTGCAGCCATCCCGCCCGCTGTCACCGACATCGTCGGCACTGACAACTGCGCCACCGTCAGTGTCATCTTCCTCGCCGACCGAGTAAAAGTTCAGAACTGTAGTGGCACGGTCACCCGCCAGTTCCGCTTGAGTGATGACTGCGGTAACAGCATCCAGCATGACCAGTTGTTCCACTTCAGCATCAACGATGGAACCGGTCCGTACATCCAATCGCTGCCAGTTCTGGCCCTTGGCTGTATCGACACGCCGGCCGACATTCCGTTCGCTGATCCCACGCTGGTCTTGGCAGCGGACTTCTGTCCGATCGGCAACGCCGAACACCTCGGGGATGTCACCAACGGCAGCGACTGCGCCGCCACGATCACTCGCACCTACGCGGTCGCGGACCTCTGCGGTAACACCAGCACGGTCGAACAAATCATCACCTATGCCTACGATGAAACCGAACCCGTGATCATCGCCGCCATGCCGCGCAACGTCGACCTCGGCTGCATCACCGACCTCACCCAAGTCGCAGCGGCCAACCCCGGACTCATTACCGCCACCGACGACTGCGGCGTGGTCGCCATCACCAACGTCCTCGACATCACCAACAACGTCGCCGGCACCTGCCGCTGGACGGTCGACCGCAGCTACCACGTGGTCGATGCCTGCGGCAATTTCACTGACTACGACGAGCACATCGACTTCGTGCTCGATACCGGCGCGCCGGTGATCGACTTCGCCGCCTCGATGCCGACTAATGTCGACCTCACCCCGAACTGCAACCCGGTCATCCCCGCTCCGAACCCCGCCGGCGTCGTCGCCACCGACGACTGCGGTGTGGAACGCGTGGACTTCGTCGGCGAAAGCCGCGACCTATCCGGTTGCGAGTCGACTATCACCCGCGTCTACATTGTCTATGACGGTTGTGGCAACAGCACCAACTTCGTGCAGACGCTCAACTACTACGACGACAGCACGCCGCCGCAGGTGCAGATCGTGCCGCGCAACGTCAACCTCGGTTGTGCGTTCGATCTCCAAAACGTGCCACCACCGAGTTCGAACGTGAACCTCACTAACGACAACTGCGCGGTCACGCAAAACGGCAGCACCGACTACGTCAGCACCCAAGGCTGCGTCATGGTGGTCGACCGCGTGTACGAGTTCAGCGATCTCTGCGGCAACCTCGCCTTCGGCGTGCAAACGTTCCGTTTCAGCACCGCCGCCACGGTCGCAGCGCCGACCTGCATGGACGAACCCGTTCACTTCCTCGGCTGCAATCCGACCGTGCCGCCGCCGAACAGTGCCCGCGTCACGCCCATGAGTGATTGCGGCATCATCAAAACCGATTTCGTCAGCAGTTTTCAGGTCACCAATAACTGCGTGGTCACGCGGACCAACTTCTATGAGTCCACCGACATTTGCGGCCAAGAGGTTACCTGCACCGAGTCCTTCATCTGGACCGAGGACATCACCCCGCCGACCATTGTGAGTTTCCCCTCGGACGAAAATATCGTCTGCGTCGACGCCACCGCCCTGCCCGTCCCGACGGCGGACGTGTCGCTGGTTGTCTGCGCCGATGATTGTCAGGAAATCATCGTGCTCAGCAACGACATGACCATTACCACCCAGGATGTGGTGACCACCGAGGTCGTTCCGATGACCAATATCGTCTCAACCACCATCGTGGAGAATGTGGTGACGACCACCGGCGGCATGACCAACCTGATGACCAACACCATGAATGTGGTGACAAACACGACCGTCACCAATGTTGTGATGACCAACACCGACATGGTGGTCACCAACGTGATTCCCGGTGCCATAACCGAGATCGAGATCAATGAAGTTTTGGCCGACGCGTCCGGCACCGAAGGCGCGGGCGCCGGCGGTGTCGGCGGTGAATTCATCGAATTCATCGGACCGCCCGGAACCGATGTAAGCTGCTTTGTGTTCACCGATGGCGACGTCGTCATCACCATTCCAGATGGCACCCTCATTCCGACCGACGGGATTCTGCTGTTCGCCTCGAGCGCCTATTCCGACGGCATGAACGGCATCTCGAACTACGCCGGACTGATCGATGTCGACATCAACACCTGTGGTTGCATCACCAACACCTCAGGCGGCGATGTCTGGAACCTGACCAATGGCGGGGAACACTTCGGACTCTACGACGCCAGCGGCGCGTTCGTGGCCGGCTTCATCTACGGCTCGCCAAACGCCGGCAATATGATTGGCGGTGGCAATGAATATGGCGGCACTGTTCCCGCTTTGGGCGCATGCTCGGGTGGCTTCACCATCACCGCCGGTGCGACCAACCTGTACGACTCGGCCCCGTTCGCGGATGGCGCGGCCAACTCCGACTTCTCCTACCAACTGGTGAGCAATGGCGTCTACACGACCACGTTCATGACGCCCGGCAGCGCCACGATCGGCGCTCCGTCCTCGGAAGTTGTGACCAACACGGTCACCATGAGCATCACCAACATCGTCACCGTGCCGGTCACCAACATGGTCGATGTGATCACCACGAACATCACCGGCGGCATGACGGTGACCCAGCAAACCATGGTCGCTACCAACGTGGAAGTTGTCACCTTCGACTCGGTGTCGACCACGAACACCATCGTCACCACCAACGACAATCCGGTGCTCGGTTTCGGCGGTTCTGGCTGTGCGGTCACGCACGTCGGTGACGTCACAAGCCGCTTCGATTGCGTCTCCACGGTCGTTCGGGTCTACCGCATCGCCGACAGTTGCGGCAACTGGATCGAACGCGTTCAGACCCTGTCCTACACCCATGACGACGCCACCGGACCGGCGCTGCTGAGCGGTCCGTCCGACCGCGATCTCGGCTGCAACCCGAACACGGTTCCGGCCTACAACGCGGCCGACTTCGCGTTCGAAGACCAACCTTGCGGTGTCGATACGGTTTGGATCAGCCGCGACGAGTTCGTGTCGAACGATTCTTGTGCGTTAGTTCGAGAAATCGACGCCACGGCCCGCGACCTGTGCGGCAACACCACCACGGTCACCGTCGTCACCCGTTGGACCGACGACACGACCGCCCCGGTTCTCACCTGTCCGGCAGACGAAGACTTGGGCTGCTTCATTGACAGCCCAGCGGTTATTCCGCCGGCCTTCACCAACGCGGCCGGGTTCGTCGCCGCCGGCGGAACCGTCAGCGACGACTGCGGCGCCACCCTCCAACTCATCTCCGAACAGGCTCTCGTCCTGCCCGGATGCAACGAAGGCCTCACCCGCACCTATCTGGCCATCGATCCTTGCGGAAACGTCGAGACCTGCAGCCAAACCTTCACCTGGAAAGCCTCGACCGCACCGGTCCTCACTTGTCCGCCGTCGCAAGACCTCAGCTGCAACCCCTCCGCCGCCGACCTGCCGAACGCATTCAGTCTCGGACGCCAAATCAGCGTGTCCGCCGCCTGCAACACCAGTATGAGCAATATCGTCGACGACCTCGTCTTCGACGGCGTTTGCGGATTCACGCATACCCTGCAGTTCGCTGCGACCGATGAATGTGGCAACCGGAGCGTCGGATGTCCGATCGTCTACACCTGGCGCGTCGACGAAAAACCGCCGGTGGTTCAAACCACCCAAGCAGGCGGCTTCCTTGGCTGCACTGGCAATGTTCCGCCGGTCGACACCAACGCCGTCACCGCCACCGACGAAGGCTGCGGCGTGATGATGGTCACCCACGAAGCCGACGTCACCACCGCCATCGGCTGTTTCACCACGGTGCGCCGGACCTACCGGATTATGGATCAGTGCGGCAACTTCACCGACGAGATCGTGACCTTCACTTTCAGCAATGACACCGCTCCGCCGACCGTCATTCAAAGTGTCGAACCGATCGTATTCGCCTGCAACCCGAGTTCCATCCCGCCGGCCAATCCGACCCAGATCGTCGCGATCGACGACTGCGGCACGCCGCTCGTGGCGCACGTCGCCGACGGCATTCCGCTCGCTGGCTGCGTCGCCAGCCTCGAACGATTGTACAGCGTCTCCGATGATTGCGGCAATGTGCTGATCATCACCCAGCAAATTTCCTACACGCTGGACCAGACACCGCCCGTCGTCAGCATCGCGCCAGCGAACATCGACCTCGGTTGCAATCCGACCACGTTACCGCCGGCAACGGACGCGATCAATGTGATCAGCGACGGCTGCAAAATCATCGGCACCAACATCACCAGCACCGTCACCACCAATGGTTGCCGGGTCACCATGCGCCGCAACTATGTGTTCGATGATATCTGCGACAACCTCGTGGTCGGTCAGCAGATCCTCACCTGGACCGAAGATAGCTCCAGCCCGAACGTGGATCTTGCAGCAAGCAGGGCCACCAACGTGTTCTTCGGTTGCAACCCCGGCGTCATCCCCGGACCGAACCCGTTCGATGTTGCAGCCCTCGACGATTGTGGTGGCGTAACCGTCACTTGGATCGGCGACGACAACGTGCTCGGCGACTGCGCGGTGATGCTGAAGCGCCGCTATCTACTGGAGGATCCCTGTGGCAATCAAAGCGTCCACACCCAGACCTTCAGTTACATCTCCGATGATCTTCCGCCGGTAATTCAAGTGCAGCCGGCCAGTATCGAACTCGGCTGCAACATCGACCTGGCAATCATCCCCGCACCGATGACCGAGGTCACCGTGGCTAGCGACAGCTGCCAGATTCTCAGCACCAACTGGATCGGCGATTCCGTCGCAGTCACCAACGGCTGCGATATCACCATCACCCGCAGCTACGAGTTCGAGGACTTCTGTGGGAATAAAAAGACCGCCACCCAGACCATCCGCTACAGCGAGTCCAGCACCGCGCCCATTCTCGCCGTGCCGCCAGACCGCGACCTCGGTTGCAATCCGCCGGCCGCCGACATTCCGAGCCTGTTCGATATCCTCAGCCAAGTGGTCATTCAGGTCGACTGCGGTTCGGGTTCGGTCACTGGAACGATGGCAGAGACCACCAGCGGATGCCTGCGTACCCGCACCTTCGACATCACCGGCTTGGACGACTGCGGACTCAGCACGACCGAAACCACGGACTATACCTGGAGTGACGACAGCGACCTGCCACTGGTCACCTCCGCCCCGTCCGGAGCCGACCTCGGTTGCAACCCGGACAGCATCCCCGCGCCGGACACGAGTCTGGTCATCGCCACCGACGACTGCGGCGCCACCGTCAGCCACATTTCCGACACGACGGAGACCAATGGTTGCGATGTCACCATGCGCCGTCGCTACGCCATCGTTGATGACTGCGGAAACCGCGCCCTTGAAGATGTCATCTACACCTGGCAAGAAAGTAGCGACGCACCGAGCATAGACATCCAACCGGTTCTCGACCTCGGCTGCTCGCCGGACATAGGCGATATCCCGACCCGTGCCGATGTGCTGGCTCTTGCCAACGTCAGCAGCGACTGCGTGCCCGCCACGCTCAACGCGACCATGACCGCCGTCACCAACAGCTGCCTGGTCATGCAAAGCTGGTCGCTCACCACCAGTGACGTTTGCGGCCGAACCGCGACCGCGACCTTCATCGCTCGCTGGCTGCAGGACGATACGCCGCCCACGATCACCAGCCGTGCCCCGGACGCGGCCCTGGGCTGCAACCCGGCGGGCGGAGGAGCCCCTGCCCCCAACTTGGCCTCCATTGTCGCCACCGACGACTGCGGCACCGTAAGTATCAGCCACCTAAGCGATCAAGAAACCGTCGACGGCTGCGAACACACGCTGTTCCGGACTTACCGCGCCACCGACGTGTGCGGCAACCAGACCGATCAGGTCATCACCTACACCTGGACCGAAGACACCGATCCGCCCGCGGTGAACTGCCCCGCCAACCTCGAGATCCAGGCATTCGACGAGTGCATTGCTCTCACGCCCGACCTCGCGGTCCAACTGGCACCCGTCGAAAGCTGCGGCACCTTGACGCTTCGCCAGAACCCGGCCCCCGGAACCCCGCTCAATGGCAACGACGCCAACAGTATCACGCTCACCGCCATTGACGACTGCGGCAACGAAAGCAGTTGCACCATCCCAGTAGCGATCATGTGCATGCCGGAAATCGAACTGCTGAAAACCGTGGTACTCGGCCATGATGCGGCTTGCCCCGGCGTGGAAGTGGTCGACGGCTTCATGGGCGAACCCGTCACCTTCTGCTTCGAAGTCATCAACGTCGGACGCGTCGATCTCGAGAACGTCGTCATCGACGATGCACTCATTGGCGACGGCATCTCGATCCCGATCGGGGACCTTGCCGTTGGCGAGAGCAAAATCGCCAGCGCGAACGGCGAAATCACCGGCATCACCAATGTCGCTACCGCGGTCGGTGGGGCGGTGAACTCAGGCATCGCGGTCAGCGATTCGAACGTCGCGTTCACCCAACCGCCTTGCGGTTGTGCCGCCGGCGCGGTGTTCATCGACCTGTCCAACGATGGCACGCCCTCGAATGACAACCTCGAGAACGTCGGCATCGCGGGCGTCGACGTGAACATCTATCAAGTGAACGACGATGGCAGCGAAACGTTCATCGCCACCACCACGACCGGACCGAACGGCATGTACAACTACACCCTTCCGTCCGGCAACTACCGGGTCGAGATCGACAGTTCGACCGTTCCAGTCATCAACACCCCCGAACCCGGCGGCCTGGATCCCTCGCAATCCTTGTCGCTCACCATGTGCGAATGCACCCCGGACGATCTGGACGACGCGCCGAACTTCGCGATTGCCCCCTCGCCCACCGCCGCCAAACTCACGGGCGCCTCCGCCAGCGGCGGCAGCCTCGCATGGAGCACCTCGGCAGAAGTCGACGTCATCGGCTACTACGTGATTGATGTCGCCACCGGCGAGCGCCTGAACGAAGCCATCATTCTGGCCGTCGGCGGTGCTGGCGACTACGAGTTCGAAGTCGGCCCTGGCGAGTACATCATTCAGGAAGTCAGCCATGGTCTCGAGATTACCGAAACTGCCCGCTTGACTCACCAGATCGAAGTGGACGCAAGCCCGACCGGCGAACCAACCCAGATCGTCACCACAACCCCGTTTGTGACCAGCGAAGGGGTCGCAAGCTATCTCCTCACTGGCATTGCAGCCGGGGCACAGGCCTTTGATGTGACCAGTCCGGATGCCCCGATTCTCCTTCTCGGAGAGCGCTTGGAGACCTCGGCGGGGCAAGGTCTCTACTTCAGTTATCCGACCGGTGCGACCATCGAGGTTCGCACCCCATAACCCCGAATATTATCGGTAAAGCGCCGCCTATCGTTTTCTTACAGAATGCGCGCTTTACCGGGATGTTTATAATGGGTATACATTACTTATGAGACATGTTCTAAACTTCGCTCTGACACGAAAACGTACATTGCGGCATAGGAAGACGTCCGGTTTCACCTTAATCGAACTTCTTGTGGTCATCGCGGTGATCGCTTTGTTGGCAGCCATTCTCGTCCCCGCCTTCAGTTCAACCATGGTCACTGCCGGTAAAATTGACGATACCGCGCGGATCAAAAACATTGGACAAGCCCTCTACGCCTTCATCATGGATGAAAACGGCATGGTGCCTCAAGCCTACCTCAGCCAACGCGCCACCGCCAGCGACACCGCTCAAGGTGGCGATAAGAATGGTCACCTTGCCTGGGTGCTTCGATCCCACCTTGGAGGAACGAACCTACAAGACAAGCAAGTGCATCCGGCCTTCACCAGTTCGGTCTGGCTCCGACGAATGGGGGCAAGCAACGACACGCAATTATGGATGGACACCAACTACAACAATGGCATCTATCGCTACGTAACCCATCGCTGGAACACCTCCACCAATGGCGTATCGGGTCTGTTCCCGTTTCCCTATCCTGGGAACAGTAATTCTCAGACTGGTACTTTGACCCGACATAGCATTGATGCCATCGCCCAGCCGAGTTCGACTTGGGCGCTGACCGATGCGGACGCCGACATTCGTTCCTATATGTATTTGACCGAGCCCCTACACAAAGATGTGCGCATCACCCTGTACTGGGATGGGTCGGCAACAAAGGTTCCAGTAGCGGACTTCCATGAAGGCGGTCCAGATCCTTAATCCCTTCTCGGGCGCTGAAACGCCCACCGGCTGGGAGGCCGACTGCATATGATTATTTTCACGGTGCTCGCGTTTCTGATCCTCGCTAGCGCGTTGTTCATCCACAAAGTGAACGGCGAACTTCCGCCGGCAATTCTCCTCGGCGCGTTCCTTCTTTCTGGCCTCGTTTTCGGTCTCGGCTTCGTGGCAAAGGGCTTTTTCGGCGAACGCGACGTTAGCCATCTCACCACCAAGGACGAAGCCTTAGGATATGTCCTAGCCCACCAACTGAAAACCGATGGCACCCCCGCCGGCACCGTCGCGGTGAAAAACCCAGTGGCCCGTGGTGAGGCGTGGAAAAAACGGATTGAGTCCCGAATCGCCGGCATTGAAAAAGCCTTCGAAGGAACAGGCTACACGCTCGATACCTCCGGGCGCAGCACCCCCAAACTACAAGGAGGATCCATGGAGGAGTCCGGAAGCGAAACGTCTGGGATCGACGCCGCCACCTCGGGTGATGCTGTCGCCACCATAAGTTTCATCGGACCACCGAGAAGCTACGGCCAGAACAAACATCCTTACTACGTCGTTGTCCGCAGCGAGCACGATGCAAGTAAATGGCATTCCGCCTTGAAGAAAGGCTACCTCAGCGGAGTCGCCATGGAAAAAATGCGCAGGGCATGGGGCAGCTACGAGGGCGACGACCTACATCAGGTGTTCAACAATCGTTACGACTTGCACGTGACCGAAGACCTTCAGCCACTGAGCACGATTCTCGAAAGATAAGAAACGGTCCTACAGTCCGTTATTCACACGTTCCGCGATATTCTTTCCATACCGGTCGATTACATCCCGAACGTATTGCTTGGTCGAGGGGATCCCGATCGCGTCGATGAAATCGCCCGCAGTCGCTGCCCCTTTGTCCCACTTCAGAACGCGTGACTGACCCGCATTGTACCGAGCGAGGGCGTAGGGCAGCGGATCCTGTTTGTGATTCCACATTTCCATGCCGCGCAGGATGTACCAAGTTCCAGCTTCCGCGTTAATTTTTGGATCGTACAGATCGTTCGCCTGGAAGTTCGAACGCAGCGTCTTCTCGGCCCATTCGGCGGCCGTGTTCGGCATTAGCTGCATCAAACCGATCTCTCCGGCCTTGCCCTTGGCCTTGGCATTGAAGCGGCTTTCTTTCCACATTACGGCGAGAATCAGATCGGGATCCACCCGGTAGATGTTCGCGGCATGCTCGGCCGCCTCGCGGGCGGATGTCTCGCGACTGGTGCTGCCCGGTAAAGCACTGGGGCCGACTCCGGTCACCAGATGCGCGACAAACAGCGCGAATAGCGCCACCAAAAGCAGGAGGCCTAAAAAGCGGAGACTGGAAATTTGTTTTGGTTTACTCACGGGAGCGACGGTAATCTGACGCCGGTGGTGATGTCAAATTCACGCGAGAGAAACAAGATTCTGCTCCCTTTCCTTGGCGGGCGAGAGGCTTTCCCCTTTCCCTGGAGGGCGAGGGGCCTCCCGAGCCGATTGGGAGGGTTATGAAAAAGCCCATTGAGTGACAGAGGCCAGAAAGCTCCAAGTTTTTTCCCATGTGAGAGAAAATTTAAGAGAGTGAAAGAGAGAGAAAAAAAGTGGGCCAGGTTACCTACGGCACCCGGACGACACAGTTACCGTTGCTACCTTCCGGTCCTGGCGGAGTTCACCGGCGTCCGTCGCATAGGGCCCGACCCGCGACCTAGGTACTCCGCGAGAGCCTAAGGTCAATGGCAAAGCGGAGTTTTCGTGGCAGTTTCGTCGAACCATCATTCCCTTTTGTCGGGGGATCGAGAACGTGCGCATTCGATCCAACCGAACCGCCTACTGCTCCTGCTCGAATGAACGAAAATCGTCCCAGGTGATCCCGCCGATCGGCGCGCCCGCTGCCAAGCGGCGCCGAACTAATTTGGCTAGAATGTCTACCTCCAGATTCACGGGAGAGCCCACCTTCAATTGATGGATCGAAGTCATCTCCCAGGTGATCGGAATGAGATGCACCGTAAAGCTATCGTCGTGCAGTTCGGCCACCGTTAGAGAAATTCCGTCGATGCAAATCGACCCTTTGTACACCATGCCAGCCAAGGTTTCGGCATCGCAAGCCACGCGCAGTTTCCAGTCGCCGCCCACCGCTTCGATCGCCGCCACCGAACCGGTCGCATCCACGTGTCCCGTGACCACATGGCCGCCCATCCGGTCGCCGAACTTCAAGGAGCGTTCGAGGTTGAGCAGGTCGCCGGGTTGCTTCGAACCCAAACAGGTCTTGTCCAGCGACTCCTGCAACACATCGAACACCAATCCGCCCTCCTGCCCCGCCAAACTGAGGCAGGTACCACTGACGCAGATGCTTTCGCCATGTTCGAGATCGGTCCACTTGGCTTCGCCGGAAACCGCTTGTGCGGCCTCCTCCAAGATTAGCCGACGCCCACCTTCGCGGTCCTCAAGCCGGATCAGCTTGCCGGTTTTTTCAACGAGTCCGGTAAACATCTTCGAGTGCCTCCTTGCCGCCCTTGAGCACCACATCGCCGTGGCTAAGAACAATTCGATCAAAGTCCCATTCAAAAATTTTCATCACTGATTCCATATGCGCGGACGCGTCCTTCACTTGGCTTTTAAACACGCGCGTCTGCGTGACCTTTCCGTAGCCGCCGTTCAAGAACCGAAACAGTAGACGGGTGTAGCCGCGAATATCCGACGGCATATTAAACACCAAATCTGCCACAAGCAGGGTGCCACTTCGGCGGTGGCACATTACCACCTCGTTCAACTTCGGCATGCCGTCGATGAGTTGCAGGTGGAAGTGCTGCGCCAGTTCCTCGGACGCCAGCAGCGGCGACGTTTCCAGATCCGGATGAATCGCATCGAATCCCGGCGGAGCCAAGACCTGCGCATCAGGAAAAATGGTCTTCGCGTCCGGGGTCCACAAGTTGTGCAACAGGCTCGGTGCGACAATCCACTTCACCTCACCGAGTTCGGCCACTTCTTTCGGCCATGACCGGTCGACTTGCACCGGTGAGTGCAGCAACAGCTTGCCATTGGACAAACGGACGACCGTCATCCGGCAACCAATACGAGCCCCCGCCATGATCATCGGGCGGTCGACGACCCAGATACCGGCGGTGACTTTTATAAGTTCGGACATGAAAGCGTTTCCTCGTTCGTAGGTGGCACGAACGCGATCCGTCTACGAAAAAGAATGCAAAGTCGGTCTCGCCCGTCGTATCTTTTACGAAAACTAGACCCTATGAAAATCTATCTCCTCTCCGCCTTTACCGCCCTGCTCTCCATTTTTCTCGTCGTTCAGGCCGAAGAACCCAATCCCGCAAAGACACCCCAGAAAGCCGCAAAAGCGATTAAAGCCCTGCTGATTACTGGCGGTTGCTGCCATGATTATGCGAACCAAAAAAACATCATCCCGAAAGGTGTCTCCGAACGCGCCAACGTCGAATGGACCGTCGTCCACCAAGGCGGCAAGACCACCGACACCAAAATCCCGCTGCACAAAAATCCCGACTGGGCCAAGGGCTACGATGTTGTGGTGCACAACGAGTGCTTCGCGTTCGTAACCGATAAACCCTTTGTCGAAGGCATCATCAAACCCCACGCCGAGGGCGTTCCCGCGGTGATGATCCACTGCGCCATGCACAACTACCGCGTCTGGAAAGAGAAAGACCACGCCGACTGGGACGAATGGTTCAAACTCACCGGTGCCGACACCCGCGGCCACGGGCCAAAAGCGCCGGTCACCTACAAGACCGTCAAGCAAGACCACCCCGTCACGATCGGACTCGACGCCGAGTGGAACACCCACAAAGGCGAACTCTACACCATCAAAAAAATCTACGAGAACAGCACCGTCCTGATCGAAGGCGACAACGGTAAAGCAAAGCACCCCGTCTCCTGGGTGAACACCTTCGGCAAAGCCCGCGTGTTCAGCACCACCATCGGTCACTACAACCACACGATGGAACAACCCGAGTTCCTCGATATGCTCACCAGTGGCCTGCTCTGGACCTGCGACAAGATTAACGAAGACGGCACGCCGAAAGACGGCTTTGGTCCGGTCGACACGAAGAAAACGTCGGCCACCAGCGAACCATCGTTCCACAACTTCACCGTCAAAACCATCGACGGGAAAGACAAGAGCCTGAAAGACTACGAAGGCAAAGTCGTGCTCGCAGTCAACGTCGCCAGCCGCTGCGGCAACACCCGCCAGTATAAAAACCTGGTCGCGCTCGACCAACAATTCGCCGACAAAGACTTCGCCATCCTCGCCTTGCCCGCCAACAACTACGGCGGCCAAGAACCCGGCACCGAAGCCGAAATCAAAGAATTTTGCTCCAGCAAGTTCGGCGTCAGCTTCGACATGACCAGCAAGGTCAGCACCAAAGGCGACGACCAGCACCCGGTGTTCGGCTACCTCACCGACGAAACCAAAACCGGTGTCAAAGGCGGCGACATCAAGTGGAACTTCGAAAAGTTTCTGATCGGCAAAGACGGCAAACTGATCAGCCGCTACAGTTCCCGAGAAGCCCCCGATGGCACCAAGGTCGTCTCGGACATTAACAAAGCCCTCGAAAAATAGAGACCCAGATCCTTCGAGGAAACTGCGCGGGCGTCAGCCGCCGCCGAAGGTAACGTGGAACTCGTTCCGCGTTCGTCGTGACGGAATTCATTCCGGCGCGCCAAGCACTTGGCCCTCAGTTTACAGCGATTCCTGCAACGGCAACAAGATCACCTTCAACAAACCGGACTCGCCCGCGTGCAAGCGCTCGAACGCGTCCGCGCCTTCGGCCAAGCCGATCTTCTCCGAGATCATCCGGTCGACATCGATCTTCTTGGTCGCGATCAAATCAAGACAGGCCGGGTACTCGCCGGCCGACGCGCACGACCCAAGAATCGTAAGTTCGCGGGTGACCGCCCACTGCATCGGAAAGGTCACCTCCGGAGATAGATTGCCGACCAGAGTCACCGTCGCGCCTTTCCGAACGCACTCCACGCTGGTCCGAAACGGGGCCTCCGCGCCGACCACCTCGAACGCGTGATCCGCCCCGCGCCCGTTGGTTCGTTTGCGGATTTCCTCCACCAAGCCCTCCCCTGCGATCAAGCCGGCGCTCGCGCCGAACTCTTCCGCCAGAGCCAGTTTGTCAGGATCCAAATCTACCGCGATGATGTTCGTCACGCCGGCCGCGCGCAGCACTTGCACGATCAACAAACCGATCATGCCGGTGCCAACCACGACCGCCGAGTCGCCCAAGCCCGCGCCCGAACGGTTGACCGCGTGCACCGCGATCGAAACGGGCTCCACGAACGCGGCTTGTTCGAAGCTCACGCCCTCCGGAATCCGGTACAGAATCCGCTGCGGAATATCCACGAACTCGGCAAAGGCGCCGTGGCGCCGGTAATCGCCGCAGCTCACGCCGAGTACCATGCGATTGTCGCACAAATTGATTTCACCACGGTTGCAGTACCAACAGCTACCGCAATAGACCGTCGAGTCGAAGGTCACCCGGTCGCCGACCGCCCATTCGGTCACCGCCGAACCTACCGACTCAATCACGCCGCTCGCCTCATGCCCCATGGTGATCGGCGGGATCCGCCGCCCCGAACTGCCGTCCATGCCATGCACATCCGAACCGCAGATCCCCACCGCCCGAACTTGGACGAGCACGTCCTCTGGACCGAGTTCGGGGAGCGGCACGTCTTGCAGTTCGAACTGGCTGGCGGCGATGAGGCGGAGCGTTTTCATGATGGTGCTCTGCCGAGAAACACGTCACACTTCAAGACGCGACCTCGGCACAGGTTAGCCGCTCCGCGGAGGCAAAAGAATGTGAGGCAAAGAAGTGGCCAGCCAAGTTAGCGAGGAGCCGCGCGACAGGCAAAGGCGTTTGGCCAAATCAGGGTGCCTTACTTCGAACGCTTGAGCAGCTCTTCGGCTTTCTTCTTCGCCTGACCCGTCGCGCCCGCAGCAAGCACCGCTTCAGTGAGAGACTTCACCTCGGCTTTTTTCTTCTGCTTCATCAGTTCCTCGGCGAGTTTGACACCCGCGAGGTTGGCTTCGTCTTTGTATTTTCCGGCCTTGATCACTTCGACCAAGGGACCCGCAGAAGCGGGATTGTGAATGTCGCCGTAGAGAGTCACGACTTGCTTGCGCAGGTCTTCATTGCGCGAGGCGGTCATCAAATCACCGATCATCTCGACCTTCTTTTCCGGGTTCATTTTCGCCTCGGGAATCAAACGGATGAGACCACGAACAATGGTGACGTGTTCGCCATCCGAGAGGTCCGCGTTCCCGGTGTTCGCGAACAAGCCTTTGACCGCGCGTCCGTCCGGCCATTCGGCCAAGGCGCGCATCGAGTCGCCATCTTTGGCATCCGCCAAGACCTTCAAGCCGCTATCCGAACCGAGCACCGGCAGGATCTTCAACATCGCCGCCTTCTCCTTGCCGTCGAACTTGCCGAGGCTGTCGACCACCAGTTTGGTCGCACCATCTTTGTCGTCGGCCCGATTGGCGGCGTTGCGTAGCGCGCCGATCGCACGCGGATTCGTCTCACACAATTGAAGCAAGGGGGGGATATCTTTGCCGTCGGCAATTTTGCCGAGCACGCTGATAGCGGCGCTACTCACACCCGCGTCTTTTTCATTGGCGAGCATCTGGATCAGTAGGCTGCTGGCGTTGTTCACGCGGCGGTCGGAAAGAGTGTTGATCGCGGCCACGCGAATCTTGGCATCGCCCGGTCCCATGGCGGAGTTGATCGCTACTTGAGCGGGTTCGCCTTGGATTTTGGTCAGCGCCCGTCTCGCGTCGCCGTCCCCGGCTGCGGCATACTTGAGCAGGGTCTGCGCCACGGCGAGACTTCCCGCTCCTTCCATGGCCTGAATTGCGGCACGGCGAACGTCGGCGTTGCCAGACTCGCTCGCCTTCACCAGCGACACCTCGGCGGCGGCGGGTGTTCCGTGGTCGGCGAGCAGACCGAGAACGCGCACCTGCACTTTTTCATCCATGTTCAACATGCCGCTGGCCAGTTTGGTGGTGGCTTCCTCGTTCCCGGCCGCCGCACGGATCGCGGCACCACTGATGTCGTAGTTTTGATGCTGCACACCGGCCAGCAAAGTCTCATGGGTTGGGTTGGCGAGATAATTACGCTTCCAGGCGGCGATGCGCGTAGCAACCGGCGTCTTGGGCGCGTTGAATAGAAACTCGCACAGATCGTTCGACTCGGCTGCGGGCAGCTGTTTGGCGGCGGCGATCATGCTCTTGCAGAGCACTTGAGTGAACGCCGGGTTGGCCCCCTCCCAAGCGCCGTGCAACGCGGTGACCGCGTCTTTGCTACCGATGCTGCCAAGGGCGCGGGCTGCGACGGCTTGAAGTGCATCGTTGGAGAGCAAGGCTTTGAGTTTGGGCGTGGCCGCGTCGGCGCGGCGTTGGCCGAGGGCGTTGACGATCCCAGATTGCCAACGCGCATCGTGTATCTCAAGCGCGCCGAGCAACGCGTCGGACGCGGAAGAATCGCTATTTTTCTGCAAGGCGCGGCGCGCGACTTCACGCAGTTCCTCGTCGTCGCTGGCGAGCAGTTTACCGAGGGCGTCGACGCTTTCCCCTTTGCCGATGTGTTCGAGTTCGCGAACGAACCAGACTTTAGCGGCTTGCGGGGTTTTGTCGGCGGCGAGCCGTTCGAGTACGGCGGCCACGAAGGCTTTGCGTTCGGACTCGGCCCCGGGACGGCCAGCGATGGAGGCGAGATCGCGGAACGCCATCTGTGGCGCGTAACGCGCCTCGAAGTTTGCGTCGGCGAGCTTGGGGATCAGTTCGTCGATTTGTTTACCCGCATCTTGCCCGAGGGCAACGAACGGCAAGGAAACGAGAACGGAAAGAAACAGAAGAAAGAAAATGTTGTGCATGAGAGATGCTCCGATCAGAAAGGAATAGAGGGTTACACGAGGCTGTAGGGCGCGCGGCGCGGACGGTCGGTCTGGCGTTCGGCGGCGTCATCGTCGATGACCACCTCCTTGTCCGGATCCCACTTGATCGGGCGCTTGATGCGTTCGGCGATGCCACTGAGGTGACAGATGGTCGCAGTTCGGTGACCGATCTCGGCGGTGCAAATCGGATCTTTGCGGGTCTTGATACAGTCGAGCCAGTTCGCTTGATGGTCGGACGAATCGTAGAGTCGGATATCCGTGCTGCCGAGCGGCATGTCGCGCAAGTGGAACGGATCGGTGGTGAGACGTGTGCCGCGACTGACGCCAACTTTGCCTTCGCTCCCCTGAAACTCGATCATGTGACCATCAAACAAACCGCCGTCGTCTTTGCGGTGTACTTTGGTGCCGTCGGCGTAGACATGGGTTTGGTATTTGTTGTCTTTGTAGCCGGCCGGAATGTACTCGACCGGACCGCTGTCATCCATGCCGAGCGCCCACTGAATGATGTCGAAATGGTGCGCGCCCCAGTCGCCGTTTTTGCGCGATCCGTATTCCCAGAACCGGCGCCAGCCGCCGCCGTAGTTTCCTTTCACGCGTTCGTTGTTGTAGGGATACCACGGGGTGGGTCCGAGCCAACGATCGTAGTCGAAGCCTTCCGGGATCGGTTGCGGGTTAAAGGTTTGCGGCTGCGGAAAGGTGCCGAGGCGTGTATATACGGTGTGGACTTTGCCGATGTAGCCGTTGCGCACGAGTTCACAGGCTTTGCGGAAGGCCCGGTTCGAACGCTGCTGCGAACCCACTTGGAACACGCGTCCATACTCGCGCGCGCAGTCACTCATCAGCCGACCTTCACGAACGGTGAGCGTCATCGGTTTCTGACAGTACACATCTTTACCGGCTTTCATCGCGGCGAGGGAAATCGCGGCGTGCCAGTGGTCGGGGGTGACGACCATGACCGCGTCGATGTCGTCGCGTTCGATGATCTTTTCATATTCGTTGTAGCCAGCCGCGCCGGTCCAGGTGCCGCTCGGGGCTTTTTTCGCGTAGGCTTGTTCGGTGCGTTCGAGCGCGACTTTGCGTTTGTTGGAATCGACGTCGCAGACCGCGAGCACTTGCACGTCGTCCTTGCCGAGCATGGTGCGCTGGTGACCGCCCATCATCAGGCCCATGCCGATCAGGCCGAGATTGGTGCGGTTGGAGGGGGCGGTTTCGTTGTTCAGGCCAAGGGCGCGTCCGGGAATGATCCAAGGAAGGGCGATGCCAGCGGCAGCGGTGGTTTTCAGCAGGTTACGGCGAGACGTTTTCATAGCAAGGGAACCGGGGAAGTGAGTGAAAGATACGAGCCGAGTGTAAGAGGAAGAAGGTGTGATTGGCAAACAGTTTACGGCCTAAGCCATCTGGACCTCTGCGCCTCTACCGCTCTTCCTCCTTGTCGGGAAGGTGCCAACCTAGGCTCGGTTCGTGTCCGGAATATATTCCGGACGACGAACGACGAATGAATTCGGCGTTACATACATCGATCGGGTGCGCGAAGATATAGCGTCTTCTTTTAGGAGAGAGAGGGGAGAGAACTCAGCCGACAAGTTGATGATTCGCGTCGAACCGGAACACCGCGTCGGCGCGTTCGGGCAGGTCGTGGATCATCCAACGGGTGAGGCGTTCGTAGTGCATGATGAAGCGGCGGATTTCGGCTTCATTCATCATCGCAGAACCCGATCCAGCTCGGCGCGCGGCCAGTTCGTGTTCCTGCTGCGAACGCCACTCGATCACACAATCCATACTGGGCGCTTTGAGGAACTGCAGGAAATCGAGACGCTCGAAGAACGCGGCATAGGGTCCGGCAAGCGCCTCGTTCACGAACTGCCGCCAGCCGCCGGCAGCGTCTTCATCTGACTCGAGTTCATTCACCGGTGCTTCCAAATCAGACGCATCTTGCGGCCGACAACCAACACACCAGCCTTCAAAAATGATCACGGCCGGTCGACCGACAAACATCTGCGGCTCGGCGGCACGGTCATCGACCGCCTTGTCGAACACCGGCAGTTCCGTTTCGGTGTCGGGCGCCGCGTCGCGCAAACGATCGAACAATGTCGCGCCCAGTGCGATATCATGCGTTCCAGGAACGCCACGGGTTTGTAGCAAAGGATGGACGTCCTGCGCCAACCGAGCGCGTTCGGCGCGGGTAAGATACAGGTCATCAATCGACAACACAACCGAACGCAGACCGTGGTCCGTGAGTTCGTCTTTCAACAAGGTGGCGATGGTGGACTTGCCCGTGCCTTGGGCGCCGGAAAGTCCGAACACCAGCGGGCGCTTCAGTTGCGCTTGCGCGTCGACCAATCCAGCCGCCAATGGCCGAACCCGCTCCAGCAGTTCCGCCCTGCGCTGCGTCGATAAGGCCATCAAGCGATCGCAGTCAGCCCGCTATTTTTCCGGCCATTCGAACTCGGCCAGCAGCGGATCATGGTCCCCTGCCCCGTCCGAGAAATCGGTATTGATGTGCGCGATGCTGAAGTTGCGAACGCGCTTTTGCAGGGCGGGTGAAACGAAGATATGGTCCAGCGTACCAGCGACGCCTTTGTACATGTAGGTGAACGCGGACTCGGGGGCGCGTTCGAGCAGGTCATCCTGCAGGTTGGTCAGGCCGCAGTCGTACAATGCACCAAGCTGATCGCTCTTGTTGTCCGGCAGTGGTTCGTCCGGACGCGGGAACACGTTCAAGTCGCCACCCGCAATGACCAAGGCCTTCGGGTCGGCCGCCATGATGCTCTCGGCGATGCTGGCGTTGAGCAGGGTTTGCATCTGGCGCTTTTGAATCCGCCGGTCGGGACCGCTGCTGAAATGGTTGTTGAGCAGGACCACCGTTTCGCCGGCCACCTCGAACTTCACCGCCTGCAGGGAGCGCGAAAACACGTCCTCCGTTTTAGCTTCCTTGTTGTTACCCACCGGAAAAGTGGCGTTGAAGCTCTTCGGATTGGAGACCTCGTTGCACAGTGGCAGGAGATCATGCGGGAAGCCGCAGTCGGGCTTCGAACCGAAAATTGGATCCTTTTTGGTGACCGTTGGCAGCTTCACGCGTTCGCGCTTGAACATAAAACCGGAGATGATGCCGCGGGCGTCAGTACCGTCGCGGTCGATCGCCGTGTCGTAGTCCGGACCGCCTTGCTTACGAACCGCTTCGGCGAGGTTTTCCATCGCGTCATTCTTGCCGTCTTTGTCGACATCTTGATCCTCGAGTTCCTGAAACATGACGATGTCCGGACCGTGCATACTCTCGATGAGTTGGGAGGCGATGAGGGCGACGCGCGCGTCGTAAACTTCCTGCGATTCCGGCAGGTAGTTGAACGGACGACGAACGCCGTCGCACCCCGGGTCGTCGTGTGCGTCGCAACCGTCGTCCGGATCGTTGACCATGTCGTACAAGTTTTCGACGTTGAAACTGGCCACTGTCAGCGAGTCCTTAGCGGGCTTCGGCACCGGACTCACTGAGGCCGGGTCGGGGCCACGGGTGATCACCGGCGGCACGCTGGCCAACACTTTAAATTCGCCATAATGATAGCGGACCGCGCCCTCGACCGCGTCGATTGTGTCGAAGGTCCGCGTGTTCGGAAAGTTGCCGCCGAGCGCGTAACCGCTGATTGGCACCAGATAGCCGTTTTGGTTGTCGAACATGTTTTGCGTGTCGTCGTCGAGCGGGTGGTAGTCGCGGAACACCCGGCGTTCGCCGATCTTCTTGCGTTTGGCCACCGGATGATCGGCGGACATCACATAGAGAATGGTGTCGCCACTCCAAAAATCGGTTTTCGGCGAGCCCTGAACTACGGATTTCGCCGGCACGCGGCAGAACATCCCGGCGTGGCGTTTCCAAAAGATGCGGGCTTCTTTTTTGTCCGACGGCGGGTTCGCGACGAAGGGGGTGATCCCCTGCTTCTTTCGTTGGTCCACCGTCACGTGTTTGATGATCATCGGATCGATCACTTCGGTCTGTTTGTAATGGACGTGGACCTTGCCGACGAGATGCACCTCATCGCCGACCTGCAGTTCGTACTCCTCGATATCCGCGCCGTCGAACGCGAACACGAACACACCGTCCGAGGTCTTCGGATTGCCATCCGCCTGGTCAGGGGTGTTCTGCAAAAAGAAGCCACGCCGCACATCGCCCTCACGGGTTTTCCAGTCGAGCAATTGGGTGACGACACCATGAATCCGGACGGGTTCGCCCTCCAACGGCGGAGAAAACTTGTCTACGTTGGTGTCATCCTCGATCAGGCCGTTGATCTTGCCGATCGGCAAGGCGACCGTGGTGATGGCAACCGGAACCGGCGGCTCAACTGCGGGTGCCAGCTGGGCCGGCATTAAGGCGTGCGGTGTGGGAGCGTTCGGCGTGGAAAAGTGGGCGGCGGTGGAGACTTTTAACGTGTTGCTCACACCAATCAATGCCGCCGGAACGGTCGGGGGCGGCTCCGGATTTGTCGTTACGGGAGGGGTGTTTGTCGACGAATTCCCGCCGCAGCCAACACTGAAAAAAAGTGCCAGCACAAGCCCGGACAATAATGATGGTTTCAACTGTTCGAAGTACGTCATAAAAACAACTCGACTACGCCCCTAGGCTTGTCAACTGGTTTTGCATGAACGAGGTCGCCCGCAATTTGTTCCGTCTGCGCCCAATGGAACGCCGTCTGTTACTTGGCTTTATCGGCCTCTTGTCCCTCTGGTGTTTGTGGCAGGCGATTCCTCATGGGGAACGTGAAGATAAAACGCCAAGCGAGAAAAGATCGTTGCAAGTCCCCTGAATTGGGTAAGGTGTAAGGAGATGAAGAACTCCAGTTTCGCCGAAGCCTTGAAATCCATTCTTCTGGACGACCCCCGCTACGCCGAGGGGGCCTATCATTTCATCCGCGAAGCCCTCGATCACACCATCCGCAGCCTCGACAAACCGCAGGACGGACCGGGACGCCACGTCAGCGGCAAGGAACTGCTGGACGGCATCCGCGCCTACGCCATCGGCGAGTTCGGACCACTCACGTTGCTGGTCCTCGACGAATGGGGCATTCGTGAATCGATCGACTTTGGCAATCTGGTCTTCAATCTGGTCGAGAAAGGCGTGCTGGGCAAAACCGATCAGGATCGGGTCGAAGATTTTGCCAACGGCTATGATTTCCAAGACGCCTTTGTTCGGCCCTTCGAGCCAGAACCCGATGCGGAATCGGCGACGTCTGCGGGTTGACCTTTGGGCGTGCTTGCGTCATCCAGTTGGCACTGTTTGGGCCCCGGCCACCTGCAAAATTAAATGAGACTCACTGGTAAACAACTTGCTATTCTACTCGGCTGCATGTTCCTCGGCGTGACGCTACTTGTCATCGGCCTGCGTGGCTGGGGTAATCGCTCCAATCGCTCCAATGGCTCCCCCCCCTCCGATCCACCCCAGCCCGAACTGGCGGCCTATGGAGACGACGGGCAAGCGCCGGCCGCAGCACCACTTCAGCCACCCCAGCCTCCACCACCCCGCTTCGAACGCTATCCGCGCGAATGCGCACCGGTTCGCGACGAGCCCAACTCCTTCCGTTCGGGCTCCGCCAAGCCGGCCGGTGGCGAAGGCAAGAACTCCATTTCCATTGATCAGGTGTCGTTCCATCCCGAACGCGACTTGGTCGAGATTTTCGACGACCGCATCTGGTGGGAAAGTGATAACGACAACGACACCAATGATGACGAGAACGACCACCTGTTCCACTTCGCCATGGTGCAACCCATGTGCCGCCTAGTCGAGATGGTCGAAGAACGTGGCGGCGTGTTGAAAGTTCAGGACACCTACCGCGAGTCCGGCGTGCACGCGCCGCGTTCGCTGCACAAGCAAGGCCGCGCCGTCGATGTCACATGGAAAGACCCGAAGACCGGCGAGAACCGTTCGCTGTCCACCCTCGCCCGCATGTGTTGGGCCGCTGGGTTCGACTGGGTGTTCTTCGAAAACAGCCCGCCGCATATCCACGCCTCGGTGCGTCCCGATGCCGACTGAGCCGGATACGTCCGGCGGGTTGTCCCCGCTACGCCTCAGTCGCGAACTACTGGCCTGCGACGATATCGCGACGGCCCTGACAGCTTTTTCATCACACACGCCGAACGCGTCGTTCGAGCTAGGAGACGCTGGTGGATTGGTCGAACGCTATGGAGCCAACCCGACTCCATCTGACTCACCTCCCTGCGGAGCACACTTCGAAGGAAAACTCTGGAGCGGCAGGTGCCAGATTCTGGAGGGGGAGAGGCCTCCCGAGCCGTTACCCAACGCCCTAACGAACGTCGGCACAGGAACGGCCACACGGCCCGTCAACCTTGGCCAGAGCACGGTTTTAGAGGTTTGGCTTCTGCTGATGGAACAGTTCGACCGCCGCACCGCCGAGGCTTGGACCGACCCGCTGACCGGCCTGCCAAACCGGCGCTGGCTAGCGTTCGAACTGGAACGCCGACCGCCGACCTTGGTCGGCTTTTTTGATGTCATCGGCCTGCAAGCCACCAACCGCGAACACGGACACAGCGCCGGCGACGAACGCCTGCGCGCCACCGCTGGAGCACTCAAGGCGCTGGGCGGACGCGCGTTCCGCGTGGGCGGCGACGAGTTCGTGGTGCTGCTGGCCGAAGCTCCCGCCACAACGCCAGCCATCCCAGACGGGCTGCGCGGCGGCTGGGGTTCGGACTTAGCCGAGGCCCAACGGCAGATGCGAGATTCGTAATGCGAAAATGGACAAGACCGCAGAGCCTGCAGAGGAGGCAGAGCACACGGAATGTCGGACGCGAGATTCCGCGTATTCCGCGTTTTTCCGCGGTCCAAGATCCGCGCTCGGACGTCACTCTGAGTCGGCTTTGCCTGCTGGCGGCAATTCCGGATAGACCCCGAGCAACTCCGCATCGAACTCGAAATGGTCGGCGGTGATATGCCCCCACCCCGTGGTCGCTTGGTCGACAATTTTGAGGTACAACGTTTGGCCGGCATAGGGCGCGAGATCGAAGCGGGCCTTCTGCATCTCCTGCGCGTTGACGCCACGCGCGTGGTCCAGTTCTTTGCCGGCCTCATTGCACAACGCGACGTAGGTCTTCGCCCCCTTGCCGCCTCCCACGCGGAAGGTCATAAACCCGCCTTTTGGAATAAACAGTGGCGAGACAATCGACCCGGTTTGCTGGTCATTGCCGCGGTCTGCGTCGGCCGCGATTTCGAGCGTGGTCAGATAGTGGGTCCCTTGTTTGTTGTAAGCGTTGGCCGAACGCATGAAATCCTCTCGGCTGCCGATGAGATGCGTGAAGTGACCATCGACAACCTTCCACGGCTCCAGTTTGCCGGATTCGAAATCAAGGCAGGCGCTCTGCTTGCTCGGCGCCGCCACGATCTTCATCGCGGCGGACGGCGATGTCTTCCCCGAGCGAGACTTACCGCCACCCGACTGCTTGAGATTGATCCAGCCGAGTTCCGATGTTTCCGGAATCTTGCCGCGCCAGTCTTTCAGTAGCGCCGCCATTTCGGCGACAAGCTCGGGATGCTCTTGGTAGACGTTCACGGCCTGCGCCGGATCTGATTCAAGATCATACAACTGCGCCGGCGGGGCATCCGACCGGATCTTGCCGTCGACCACATCGCTGTTCACCAGCTTGGTGAGCGGCTGCGAGGCCGCCCCGGCGAGTAGGTGGTCGCCTACTTTTTTGCCCTGAAACCCGCCTTCGCCACGGGCGGGAATGTAGACCCAGTTGCCTTTGCGAATGGTGAGATGTTTCGGACTGTTCGGCGACAGGACCAGCAGATCGCGCGCGGCTTCCGTGGCGATGCCAGTGAACTCAGGTAGTTGATTCACACTGTCGACGATTGCGTCCGTTGAAATGGCGCCACCGCTGGCGGCGGCGAAGGTGGCGAGCAGGTCGACTTGGCTCACCAACGCGTTCGAGGTTGTTCCAGCCGGAACGCGGTCCGGCCAACGAACGATGAACGGCACGCGGTGTCCGCCTTCCCACGCTCCGAACTTAAACCCCAGCAAGTCGCCGTTGAGCCGATGTCCCTCTTTCCAAGCCGTCTGCCCAGTTTTGTTGAGCATGCCGCCGTTGTCGCTGGTGAACACAACGAGCGTGTTCTTGGCGAGTTCGAGTTGGTCGAGCGTCGCCATGACCTCGCCGACGATCCAGTCGAGTTCGTGGACGAAGTCGCCGTAGCGCCCGCATTGGCTGGTGCCGACAAAGCGGGGGTGCGGCGTGAACGGATGGTGAATGTTGGTGGTGGCGAGATAGAGGAAGAAGGGAGAGGTCGTTTCGGCGGTCTGTCGTTCCTTGATCCAGACGACCGCCTTTTCGGCAAAAGTGGTTCCTACCATCTCATCGCGGTAGCGGAGGTGGGCTTTTTCTGCGCCGCCGATGGCGGTGTAGCCGCTTTTCTCAGGCCACTTTTGCGTCACCGATTTGCTGCGCATGACAAAGGGATCCGCCGGGTCGTAATCGACCACGTGGTGGTTCTCGACGTACACGAACGGCGGACCGCTGTTCACCGTCGGCATGCCGAAATAATAGTCGAATCCAACTTCAAGCGGGCCGGGCTTGAGCGCTTTGTTCCAGTCCGTTTTGCCCGTACCGAACCCGAGATGCCATTTGCCAATCACCGCGGTGGCGTAGCCGGCGGATTTCAGAACCGAGGACAAGGTAGGCTGCGACGTGTCGACCGTTAGTTCTTGGGTGAACGGCGTCGGTCCCCAGAAATTTTTCCGCAGCGGAAAGCGTCCGGTAAGCAAGGCATAGCGCGACGGCGAGCATACCGCCGAACCCGCATGGGCGTCGGTGAAGCGCCGCCCCTCGCGGGCGAGTCGATCAATGTGCGGCGTCTGGATTTTGGTCGCGCCGTAACAACCGAGATCGCCGTAGCCGAGATCGTCAGCGTTGATCAGAATGATGTTCGGAGGTGTGGCCTGGGCGGTCAAGGCCATCATGCCGGTGGCCAGGAGGAGTAGCAGAAAAGAAAGAGTTGGTCGCCTGGTTCGTGAGTTCATATCACTTGGTCGGATGGGCATGGTTTAACCATTTCAAATCTCGAATTTCAAATTTCAAAACCTGGTTAGAGGGCTGTTCGCGTATGGCAACGGTTTGCCATCGAGTGGCAAGAGTTTGCCACCCTATGGCAAGAGTTTGCCACCCTATGGCAGGAGTCTGCCATAGGGCAGCAAAAGCTTTACGAACGCGAGGTCCGTAAAACGCCCCGCACCCCGCAACTCGAATCCCGCAACGCGCAACTCGCACCCCGCAACTCGCATCCCGCAACGCGCACCCCGCATTCCGCACCCCGCATCCCGCATCAGGGCGCTTCGCGGATCGCGCGCTTTTTCCGCTCAATCGCCTGCTTTTCGGCGAGCTTGGGATTCAGGGCGCGGAGTTCGGCGATTTCCTCTAAATTGGTTTCGTGCGGCGGTTGGTCGCCCCAGGTGAGCAGACTGGGTTCGTAGGCGCTGAGGATGGTGTGCCCGTTCCAGACCAAGCCAGACTCCTGCATCGGCCAATCACCTTGGAACACGATCAGCGCGTACATGTCCGCCTCACCGCTCAACACCTCAGCCACGCATTCCTCTTTATACCACGTCGCAATGGTATCAACGCACTCGTTGACCAAGGCCTTGTCCACGAGCACCGCGAGACCGTCACGCGGGTGGACGATCCGGGACATCAGCGTGGCGGGGTATTTCGAGTTCCATCGAGGATAGGCAACGTCCGACCGCACATCTTCGAGCAAGGTGGCGCTGGCACGTCGGTCGGCGATGATAAAATCGAGGCTTCCCGACTGCAGCCGCGCGACGGCAGCGTTGTAAGCGGTCGACACGGGTTTAAGCGGCTGGCCAGTCGAGGTGAAGACGTGGATCTCGTTGAACTTCCAGTTGGCTTTTTTGATATCGGGATGGCGTTCGATACTGAGATAATTCACGGGGCCGTCCACCTTGCCGAGAATGATTTCCTGCCGGGGAAAATAGCCTTTGAAATAGACCCGGTCGCCAATTCGGTACGAGTCGGCGATCCGCTGCGGACACCCATTGACGATCTGCGGCGGACTGCCTTTTTTCTGAACCTTTACGACATAGGAAGGCGCCATATGTCGCGGCAGCGGGTCGGGGGAGGTAATCCAAATCGAGTGCGGCACAACGGGTTTTTGGAACTCGAACAACACCACGGCGAGTCGGTTGCTGGTGGTCCGAATATCGCGGTCGATCAGGAGGTCGCTCGGGTTGCCATTCAGGGCCATGGCCATGTTCATCAGCGGGACGGCTTTACGTACTGGCAAAGTATATTCATAGTCCGGCGGGCGTTCCCAGAAGAGTGCCTGGCTCTTCCAGTCTCCTTGGCGGTCGACCGGATAGGCGAGTTCGACAAAGGCCTGCGGCACGGCCAAGTTGGAACGCGACTGGCAGGTCCAAGCGATCCGCTCGCTAGTTTCAAAGGCTTGAGCGTTGGCTTGCACGCGTTCGTCGAGCGGCGCGACAAAGATCGGATGATTGCCGGTCATAAAATTGAAGATCTGACCCTCGTGCATGTACTGGCGGTCGCCGGTCACGGGGGTGATGTAATCAGCGCCCGTCTTCTTCGCCGCCTCGGCAATGAACGAATAGGTGTAACGCCGGTCTTCCGCTTTTTTCTTCCAGCCGGCAATGTGAATAATCTGCCCCGCCATTTGACTGGCTAAAAACAACCCGAGAAAGACGAATCCGACCTGCCGCCATCGCTTGCCGAACGACATCATACCGAGGGCAAAGGTCATCGCGAGAAACATGACGATCATGTTCATCACGTAACGCGGGGCATGCTCGTGGGCCAGATGGTGGGGGATGAAGAAGGCGAGAAAGATCAGGATGTAGAATAGCGGCGCGAGCAGCGGCAGCCGGTTGTTTTTGGGCGCTCGGAAAATAGCGAACACATAGGACAGGAAGCCGACCGCCAAGCAGACGCCGAGTACCACTCGCCAGATATCCTCCACGGTTTCACCGATCTTTTTTTGTTCCGCCGTGGCCACCGGCGGGTTCGGCCCGGCCAATTTGCCCTCTGCAAGGACACGTACGACGGTGCCCTGCACATCCCAGAACAGCAGACGCTTCACATTGTGACCTTGGAAGACATCCCAGGCTTTGGTCACCTGCTCGCCCGAAAAGATAAACCCGCGCGTATGCGAACCGGTCACTTCCCCCGACATCAAGATCGCCGGGACCAAGCCCAGAACCCCCAAGAGCCCGCCACAAACATAAGGCCAGAGCACTTCGCGGCGAAAATTCCGGACCAGATGGATCAAACAAAACACCCCGGCGACCAAACAGAACGGCCCGACCAAGTAGTGGGTCCACATTCCTACCCCGGCAAAAAAGCCCAAGCCGAGCGCGTGCGTCCACAGGCGGCCACCTTGCGGATTGCGTTTGTAAATGCGGATGCCAATCCACAGCGCCATGGTGGCGCAGGTGAATGCGACCGTGTAGCCGCCAAACGGCCACACCGAGTATTTGATCGTCCAGTAGCCAGGAATCGCGACCAGCAGCGCCGCCACCAAACCCGAACCCCGGTTACGGATTTCGGTGAATAACAGATAGGTCGCCCACATCCAGAAACCGGCAAAAGTGATGGTCGACAGCGAGGTGACAAAGTCGGTTTGCTGTCCGGAAATCCACATGTAGAAGGCGGCGACATAGGCCTCAAGTGCGCCCATATAATTTTGCCCGTAGAAGAACAGAGGCCGTTCGCCGTCGAGAATATTCACGGCCATGTACGAGACCGTGCCGGTATCGAAATTGGCCACGTACATCAGCTTCGAATGGATGATGCGGAACACCAAGCCGAGCAGGATAATGCCGGCGAGCGCGAGATACACATGCCACGACCTGCCGGAGGAGGTTTCTGGAACGGGGGTGTAGCTCTCTTGTTGTTTCGTTGATCCGCTCACAGGATTTTCCGGTAGGTGATTTTAATATCGGTTTCGCCATTGGGGATTAGGCGGATGAAGGTGTACGGCGTCACGCGGTCTTCGCCGGGAAAGGTGACGTGGATCGGCACCGGTTCGACTGTCGCCTTGCCGCTGGCGCGCAAGCCATCGGCCCACTGGAAACGCAATTGGGCGGGACTGTCGGGGTCATCAAGGCGCACACGCAGGCGGTTGATGTCGGCTTCGACCGAACCCGAGTTTTCGAGGAACCAACTCGGATTGTCGTTCTTTACTTCGAACACATAAAATTTCCGGGTCGCGCCGAACTCGAACACGGGGGTGAAATTTTGCGGGAACACGTCCCGACAGATATGCAGCGGGTCGAGCTGCTGGCCCTTGCTGGTTTTCAGCATGAGATCGTGCTTCTGATCGAAGGCCACCACGTACGCGACATTGAACAAATTGAGATAACTCATCCATCCTTGGATGCCGTTGTCGAAGTAGGGCGAGGGCGGCATTTTGACATCATACAGCGCCTCGGGAAAGGCATAGTAGTCGCCGGAGAGCATGGGGCGTCCGGTCCAGACCGGCAGATAAGCACTGTGCGCGCGGCCGTATTTCTCTTGGGTTCGTCCAAGAAACGCGATCCGGCCATCGCGCGGCGCAGCCTTGGCCCAGTCGACGAAGTCATCCAGGTAGGCGAAGTAGGTGTCGTTCACCGGGGCGAATTCGTTGACCAGATCTTGGCCGATGTAGCTCTCGAGATTGCGATTAGCGTAGAAGTCGGCGCAGGTCATCGCACCGAGTACGAGCATTCCGAGCGCTGCGGCGGCGGGCCCGGCGAGCAACACATTGCGCGACGAGCACCAACGTTCGAGCAATAGCGCCGCCGGGATCGCCGCCATTAAGAACAGCGGCACCGAGGCGCGAACGAGTTCGAGGTGTGGCAGGAACACCGACCCCAAGGTCATGGTCAAAAACAAGCCGAGCACCGCGAGACACAGACAACGTCGGCGCCCAGACTCGTCGCGCAGTCCCATGCACCCGACGACGCCGAAAAACAACGCCACCGGATGAGCACTCATCAACTCCTTGAATAGAATTCCCGTCAGGCTCACCTCCACCCGCACCACTTTAGAGAGACCCGCGATTTTGGAATGATTGAGCACCGCAAACACATAGGGCAGCAAGAGCACCGCGAGGATCACGGTGCAAATCGCCAACATCGCCAGACCGCGTCCGCGCAAGCCCCTCCAGCCGCCGAGCACCACCAGCCCCATCGGCAGCAGCGCAAAATTCACCCCTGCTGGCCAGCAGAGGAAGATGTATCCAGAGAGCACCAACAGAACGCCGAGCCACCAGTGGGTCTCGCGTCGATAGAGAATCCGGTATAGACAGGCGATGGCAAGGACCAGAAAAGGCATCGCGACGGTAAAGCCCAGCGTGCCAAACTCGAGTTGCCATTTAAAGCACGAGCGCGTCACCCCGAGGGCCAAGACCCCCACCACACACATCGCGATCGTGCCGCCACCGAACAAGCGAATTGCACCCATCAGGCAGGCCGGCACCACAAACAAATACAACCAGATCAAACCGGGCGTGTAGACCTCGTGCACCGGAAAAAACCGCCACAGAGGCCAAGCCAGTAGACCCGGCGCGGCCGTCCCCGAACTCACCAAGTAGGACTTCGCCCCACCACCCTCCCAGAGCGGATCGTAGTAGAGAACTTGGGGAAAGGTTTTTGCGAACACCATCAAGCGCTGCATGAACGCGGTGTGGTCGTCCTGATACACCGGTGCGCCGCCGGTTTGGTTCCAGAAGACCGTGGCGCACCACAAAATCGCCGCGAACAACCCCGCAATCAGGACCGTGGGCAGCCAGACCCGCGCCCAAAGCTTGTCGGTCATCCGGGTGAACACGAGCAGCGCGGTGGCCGGCAACACCAGCCACGCCCAGTACTTCAAGCGCCGCTGCAAAAAATCGGGGTGAACCGGGATATTCTCGTCGCCCAAATCCACAATTCGGTTGCTCTGCAGATAGTGGAACAGAAAATCGGGGCCGGAAAACGCGTAGAAACTGGCGAGCCCGATGAGCAGGGTCCAGGCGAACAACACCGCGCCAGTGATCCGCGTTTGCATCAGCGCAAAAGGAAAAAGAGCCGCCATCAGTATCGGAATAAAGGTCAGCAAACGCTTCTCGCTGTACACCGGATCGGCGTGTGTCCCGACCAAAAAGAACAGTCCGACAAAGCACAGCACGGCCAAAAAGCACGGAACATAGTCCGTCCATTCGCGTCGCACAGGGGGCAGCGGTCCTTCCATGCCCGTCTCAATAGGAATGATGCCCGAAGCCGTCAAGCGCCTCGGAGGCGTTCGGCCTGAAGATGGAAGGTGGAAGATGGAAGATCGCGGTTTCCTGGGTTGGATCCCATGAGTTCGTCGTGAGGTCATTCCGGCCGCACATGTAACGAGGACTTCGTCGTGAGGTCATTCGGCCGCAGTTGTAACGAGGACTTCAGTGGGTCACCGTCTGCCGCGTTCGTCGTGGAGGAATTCAATCTAGATCGCCCAACTGGTCTTTTATTTCCGACCAGTCCTGATGCCGTTCCGTTTCATCGATTTTACGGGTGATGCCTGCCAAGAAATCTGCAGATTCCGTTTGCTCCAAATGCAAGAGAAACGAGATGAGTTCTCCCCGTTGAGTAACCGGAAGGGCTTTCACTGAGTCTTTTAATTCGAGAATACTCATGTCGTATTGTAACAACGATTCAGCCCGGGGCAAGTCACTCCGAGCGAACGCGGATTCCTCATGATGATCTGGCAGAAAGCCCTTCGCCGAGAGGTTTTGAAATTTGAAATGCGAAATTCCAAATCGACACAAAGAGGCTCAGTCTTTGCCGTAATACCGCTCAAAATACGAACGCGTATCCGGCGCGCGCCCGAGCAGCACACGCTGAATCATATACCGCGCGACCAGCTTCACAATCCCGAACGCGCGTCCGAACTTGCGTCCGCGCGCTTCCGCCTCGCCCCAGGTCCGCGGTGAGGCGGTGATGCCACCATTCAGGTAGAGCGGGGCCTCGTGTTCTTTCAGGCGCAACGAGAGTTCGACGTCTTCCATCAAATATTGGTCTGGAATGCCACCGGTCCATTCGAGCCAGTCGCGGCGGAAGAACTGCCCCTGGTCGCCGAAGGCGATACCGCCCCACCCCGCCCGCACCCGGTTGAGCAGGCCGATCCAGAGCAGAAAGCGTTGGTGCAACCCTGGCGACCGATCGAACGAACAACCCACCGAGCCGCCGACTTTGCCGCTGCGGTTGAGTTCGAGAAGGATCCGTTCGATCACGGTGGGTTCAATCTCCATGTCGGCATGCGCAAGGAGAATCACATCGCCGGACGCGCGTTCGGCGGCGTGGCGCATCTGCCGTCCGCGACCATTCGGAACATTCTCCAACACCAGCGCGCCATGACGGCGGGCGATTGCGCAGGTTTCGTCGGTCGACCCCGCGTCCGCCACAATCACCTCGTGTACCAGCGTCCGGCTCCACGACAACTTCTCGAAAAAGGAGTCCAAATGACCGGCTTCGTTCAAGGTCGGCACGACCACACTCACGCTCTTCACCGGCACGCGATCGCCCGGCAGCGGATCGCCGTCGTACAAACTGCGTTCGGGCCAAAATCCGGCAAAAAAGTTTCGGGCGACGCTCACCATGCAGATGTTCGAGGCCCATTGAAACAGGGATTGCGGAGCCGTCACGGGTTCGAGATTGCAGGGTGCAGCCGCCGCGAGCGGACGGCAGCGAAACCGCTGAAACCACGCGCCAACCAGCCATGGAATCCATACGAAGAGACCCAGCCAACGCGCAGACTGCTGCCAATCGCCGGTCTCCCACCAGATCGCCACATTGTAGTAGGTCGCTGCGATGCTGCCACACACCAGCAACCACGCCACGGACGGACGGAACGGCAGAAACACCACCACCCAACACAGATACCAGATGTGCACCGTCGGCGCGCACAACAGAACCCAGCCCATTGCCCATGCCCCGCCCTCGAGCGGGTGTCCGTTGAACAAGCGAATCACCAACACGCCAATCAACGCCAACACCGCGCCGGCCCGCGAGGCGAGCCAAGCTTCGCCGAGCACCAAGTGAAGGATTGGATGCAGCGCGCCGTTGTAATGGAAGTCGCGCGAGAACACGCGCAGCGTGTCGAAAATCGGCGCGAACGGCGGACCGTACAAGGCGAACGGTAAGAACACGCCTAATGCCAGAACCCACAACCACCGCCACGACCGCCGGCAAACAAAAAATGGGAAGACAAACACCGCCATATATTTAATATGAAAGGCCAAAGCCAGAGCGAGAAACATCCACACCCACGCGCGGGTCTGCCAGGCGAGCAACGCCAGCGCCAGACCGAGCAGCATAAACGCGTCGATATGCCCCTCCCCAGCAAAGGACCAGAGCACCACCGGATTGAGCGCATACAACGCCGCCCAACGGGGATCGCGTCCGAGTCGAAGCAGGAGCACCACCAGCACCAACACGGTTGCGAAATCGGCGGCGACGGAGAGCAGTTTGTAGGTGCGCGTGTTTGCGTTCGGCCACGTGGCGAACGCGGTAAGGTGGAGCAGCGCTTGCGCGCCCGGCGGATAGATCGCGGTCTTATCTTTGTGGTTCACCCCGGCGTAAATCGCGGCAATGTTCGACCCTGCTTCCGGCGTTTCAGAGAAATGAACCAAGTCCGCTGGCGACGCCCGATACGGATCTTCGCCGAGCACTTGGACATGTCCTTCCCAAGCGTAGCGGTTGACGTCGCCGGCCGGCTCCATCGGCAGGAAACAGAGCCGGGCCAACAGCGCCAGCAACAACAAGGCGCTCACCGGCAGCGCGCGCGCGGCGATCACGGCGAGTCCGAGCAAGGCGAGGTGGAGTCCGATGGCCAACCAAAGTGCCTGTCCGACTGACTCCATTCGCCCCATCAAAAAGGCGCACAGCAAGGTCGCGCCAAAGATGGCAAAGGCCCCCGCGTTGCGGCGCAGGGCGTCGTTTTGCCAGGCTCCAGCCAAGCTAGGCACGACCTGTCCAAGCGAGCAGGACCGAACGCCAGCCACGACCGGCACGCTGCTTGCGATTCTTCCGGTTCTTCAAGCTGACCACCAGAGAGAGCAATCCGACGAAGGTGAAACCGCAGGCGTACAACAAGATGAACGGTAAAATAAACCGGTGTTGCCCACGCATGAACAACACCAAACAGACCCAGCAATACGCGCCCACGGCGAGTTCGGCAAAGGCGAGACCGGGCAGGCGGATGGCATACTGTTTGGTTCGCTGAACGACCGTGTCGGTGCCCGCGTCATGTGCGGCGATCTCCGAACCAACGGCATCGCCCATCTTCGGCGTTCGGACAAAGGCGCTTTTGCGGCCACGAACCGCCTGCCAAACGGCTCGCGTGTTCGAGATGGCGATGCCGATGCCGAGCAAACTCAGAACGGGAATCGACAGGAGACGTTTGAAGCCAGCGCCCGGATTCAGACGCAACTGCGCGTAGGTATAGAGGGCCGATGGCGCGATGGTGCTGATCAAGATCAGTCCGACCAACAGTCCGAACGGCAGCGGGTGGTCGTGCAATCCCGTCCACGTCACCACCGGGTAGAACATCAGCGCCATCCACAGCATGATCGGATGCACGAGGTAATGCGTCATATGAAACACCGCCTGCATCTTCGCCATCAGGCCAAAGTCGGGCGAACGGAACACCCGGCCAAGCAACTTGATTGCCGTTTCAATGCTGCCTTTGGCCCAGCGGAACTGCTGCGATTTGAAGGCGTTAATATCGGCCGGAAGTTCGGCGGGCGCGTCCAGATCCCAAAGAAAAAACGGTTCCCAGCCGGCGAGCTGGGCGCGGTACGACAAGTCCATGTCTTCGGTCAGCGTGTCGTGCTCCCAGCCGCCTGCTTCGGCAATCGCCGAACGCCGCCACAGTCCCGCCGTGCCGTTGAAATTCATGAACAGCCCGTTCCACGCACGCGCTGGTTGCTCGATCGCGAAGTGGCCGTCGATACCAAGCGCCTGCGCCCGGGTGAGGATCGAGTCGTCACGATTGAGGTGCCCCCAACGCGCCTGCACGATGCCGACCCGCGGACGCGCGAGCATCACCACCATGCTGCGTTCGAGGAAGTCGGCGGGCGGTACGAAGTCGGCGTCGAAGATGCAAAAATACTCCGCGTCGGCCGCGCCTGGTTCGGCCATGGCGTGTTCCAGCGCCCCCGCCTTGTACCCGGTTCGGTCCGAACGTCGCACCACCTCGACGCGACAATCGATGCCGTCGTCGGCATTGAGTTCGGCCGCAAGCCGGTCCACCAGTTCGCAGGTTTCGTCGGTCGAGTCGTCGAGCACCTGCACCAGATGTTCGCCGCCCCAGCGCATCGCAACGGTGGCGCGCAGGCAGCGTTCGATGACGTTGAACTCGTTGTAAATTGGCAACTGCGTAACCACCAAGGGCAGTTCGTTAGCGGGTGGAAGTCCGGCCTCACGGATCGCCGTCGCCTCCGCCGATCGCGCGCGGTGTCGGCGCTGGAAAAAGAACAGCAGAATATACAGGTTGGTCGCGAACAGCGCCAACAAACCGGCAGGCAGGATGTACGACCAAAGGAGGAGCTGTTGAAAAAAATCAGTCATCAGGATCCAGTGATCAGAGATCCGCCGATTTCAATTTCAAAATTTCTGGAGGGCGAGCGGCCTCGCGAGCCGTTTCTCTGATTCGTATCGAAAGACAACACGCGGACGCCGAGACCGGCGTCCCTCCAAGGGGTTTTGAACGAACTATTCATATCTCCACTTCATCACCCAAGGATCGTCGGTCGCTTGTTGAAAGCCTTTCAGTTTCTTTTTGTACGTTGCCAGCACCTCAGCGAACTCGGGACTGTCGGACAGGTTCTTGGTCTCGTTCGGGTCCTTCACCATATCGAAGAATTCGAACTCGGGCCGATGAATATAGCTCTTCACGGTGCGAAATCCGTAGGGTGCATACTCGCCTTCCGCCCACTGCGCCTGCCACGTGGAAGCGGCCCAGAGATCGGAGGCAAAAGGATACGGCTGGCCATGCGCGATGTTCCAGATGAGCTTGTACTTCCGGTCGCGGAACACGCGCATCGGATAGTACATCTGGATCTCGTGAAAGGTATGCGAGGCGCCGATCTCGTCCCAGCCTTCGGCCTCTGTCTCGCTCAAAATTGGAATCCACGAACGCCCGTGCAGCTTCTTGCGCACCGGCCCTTGGTTTTCCATGAACACCGCTGGCTCCTTCTTCCGCCCCTTGTATTCGGTGCCGGCAAAGTCGATCAGCGAGGGCGCGATATCGACATGGCTGATCATCGCCGAACTCACCACGCCGCGCTTTTTCTCGTAGGGATTGCGCACCACGAACGGCACGCGCAGACCACCCTCGTACACGGTCGTCTTGCCGCCCGGAAACGCCATGCCGTGGTCGGCGGTGAACACGATCAGGGTCTTCTCATACAAGCCGCGTTCCTTGAGCACTTCGACCAAGCGACCGAGTCCGAAGTCGATGCGCGACACGCTTTGCGAATATTGCACGAGCTCCTCGCGGCAGGCCTTGGTGTCCGGCAGGAACGGCGGCACATCCACCTCGTCGGTTTTGTAGAAGGTCTCGGTCACGCCCGGATAGCTTTCGCCGTTGCGCTTGTTGCCAAACAGGTTCGCCGCGAGCTCGGTCTTGTCGACATCGCCACCGCTGCGGTGCGGGTCCGAGGTGGCGAAGTAAATGAAGAAGGGCTTCTCGGCACGCGCGCTGTCCTCCTCGCGCGTTCCGAGCCAAGCATTGACCTTGTCCGCCATTTCGACCGGGTTGCGCGGGTTGGCCTTTGCGTACGATCCAAAGCGGTACACCTCTTCGGGAGCAACGTGATACTTGCCAATCTGCATCGTGTCATAGCCTGCCTCGCCGAGCACCACCGGCATCGACAGCACGTTGCGGTAGCTGGCGAACTTGTGATAGTGATGCTGATGCCCGTACTGACCGTTGGCGTGATTATGCAGTCCGCTCATCACCACCGAACGGCTGGCGCTGCAGCTCGCGGTGGTTGCGAAGGCATGAGTGAACAAGGTGCCATCGGCGGCCAGCTTGTCGAGGTTCGGGGTCTTGAGAACTTTGCTGCCGTAACAACCGCCGTCCGGACTTTGGTCGTCGGTGATGAAGAAGATGATGTTGCGTTCGGCGGCGAAGACCAAAAAAGCCGGCAGGAACAGGAGGGCAAGAATCGCGGGGCGCAGGAAGGTTCTCATGCCTTAGTTCAAGCAAACAAGGCCCGTGGTTCAAGCGCTCGTTCCGTTCGTTCTCTTCCACCGGTCTTCTTAGCTCAGCGAGACGAGCGGCCGTCGCTTCCATTCACTCGGCGTTCGGTACGCGCCGAAATCAACATCTTGACGAACGAGCTCAGAGGACGCCCTCCAGTTGATGGAGATTCGAAGATGAAAATGAAAGGCCGGCCACGTCCGGGCAACTACGCGCAGTGCACACGTGGGGCTTTGAAATTTGAATTTTGGGATGATTCGGAACTCCATTGCGGAGTCCGGGTCATGAAAACGTGCGACCGGGATGAATTCTAGCCCAAGATATTTGAAATTTCGAAGGTCCGAACCCTCTACGGCGAACCACGGAGTGGTGGCAAGAAAGTAGCCCCCGGGTGCAGTGAGGTACGAGCGGAACCCGGGGGCTACTGAGAGCCTTTTAAACCGACCGGTCTGCCCCTCTTCACGAGTTCTTCGCTTCTTGTCCGGTCGGAACGGCTCATGGCTTCGAGGGCATCTGCTACCGAGGATATTTGAAAAGGTTGACTCATTTAGTCACGAATCGACGAAGCCAGGATCTATGTACCTTCCGTCGGCCTGCTCAAGGCCCCGCCGGCTCAGTCCAACGGCGTAAGTAGAACCCGGCCGAACTCCACCGCGTCGCCTTCGGACTGCAAAGCGATGTACGAAGCGGTCTTCGGGCAATCGGTCGCCTCGTTTTGCAAAACGCCATTCACCAGCACTTCCAAAACGCCGTCTTTCACCTTCGCCTGCATGCGGTTCCATTCTCCGGCTTTTTTCTCGGACGGCTCTTTTTGCATCGGCGCGTAACTGCCGGCTTTTCGCCCCGCGACCTTGCAGTCGAAGCCGCCGATCATCCAGAAATCGCCGGCCTTGCCCGCCAGCAGTTGCGCCTCGATGCAATTACGCCCGAAGGTCCGGTCCTCGCCACCAAGATGGAGAAACACCCCGCTGTCCCCGGTCGCTCCACCCGGCCAGCGCCAGGTGACATCAAGCTGGTAGTTCTGGAATTTCTCGCGGGTTCGGAGGTGCCCATTGTCGTTGCCGACGCAGGCGATCAGGCCGTTCTTCACGGACCAGTCCGCTTTCTTTTTGTCGATCCCTTCGCCGTTCACCGCGACCCAATTTTCTAAGTCGACGCCGTTGAATAACGTGAGCTCGCGTGGAGCTTCCACCGGCAACTTCAGATCGGCGGTCGCGCTGTTCGCAGCCAGCCAAGTCGCCCATTGTTTGATCGCTTTGTCCCGGACCTCCGGTTCGGCGTCCGGCGCGAAGTCGAAGTTTTTCCCGGTAGCGCCGCGCAGCATGCCGGCGGCGCGCCAGCGGGTGCCGAACGAGTCCGATTGCAACAGCTCGCCCAACCGAGTCAATGCCTCACGGCCTTCGCGATTGAGCAGCGCCTGCGCCGCCTCCAGAGCCACCACGTCGGCCGGATCCTTCAACAAATCCGACAACAGCGGCTTCAGCGAGGCATCCTCCACCGACTTCCGCGGTCCGAGAACCCGAATCGCCGCTTGCCGGACAAAATCCGGCCGGGCCAAGCCGCCTGCTTGATCGACGTTCTTTTCTGCAGGGATCACCGTCAGCAAAGTCGCTTCATCTTGGTCCTCGACGGTCGCTTCGAACGCGCGTTGCCAAACGCGCGCCTGATCGGGTTCGAGGTGCGGCGCCAGCGCGAGCAGCGGCACCGCCAGACCGGGCACGTTTTGCTCCGCCACCGAACCCAGTGCAGCCCCGACTCGATCACGGCGTTCGTCCCCGGACCCGAGTAACTCGTCCACCCGCAAGCGCACTTCCGGGTCCGGTGAATCCTTCGCCTTAAGCAACAGACCGCGCGGCAAAAACGGCGTCTCATTCAGCGCCTTTTGCGCGGCACGGCGCACGTTGAACGCGTCCGCACCAAGATTTTCGATGTGCGTTGCCAATGCCGCCGCGTGGGCATCCGCATCGATCAACGGTGAAAAATACGCCTTCAAGCCAGCGGCGTCTATTTGCCCGAACGCGGTGGCGACGAGACTGAAAACCAAACTAAGACCTAGAAAAACGAAGTGTTTCCGCATGGAACGGATGATAGCAGAACATCGACGGGAAGCGATCCTGCTTTCAACGGCTCGTTTCCCTGTCGTTTGGCAGAATGTTTCGTTGCGTGTAATGCCTGCGCCTCGCCACTCGACAGACTGCAAGTTTGCCCTAAGTAGTCTTCAACAAAATATGATCACCCGCGAACCAGTTCTCCAAGGCCAGCCCGACAGCTTCATCCAGCGTCTGGGTCACAATGCCTTTGTGATCTTCATGCACATCGGCCGCTCGTGCATGATCTCGTTCCGGGCGATGTCCCAGTTCCTGTTTCTCGGATCCAAACGGAGTCGCCACGAGTTTCTGGTGCAGCTATACACCTCCGGCATCAGAAGTCTCGGCGTGGTCACCATCGTGGCGCTGTTCACGGGCATGATTTTTGCCCTGCAAACCGGCCTCGAACTGCGCCGCTTCGGCCAGGAGGCCGAGATCGGCGGCGCGGTCGCCGTCGTCATGTTGCGCGAGATGGGGCCATTCATGGCCTCGCTCATCGTCGCCGCCAGCTACGGCAGTTCGGTGGCGGCGCAGCTCGGCACCATGACCGTGTCCGAGGAGATCGCGGCACTCGAGATCATGGCGATCGACCCGATCAAGTTCCTCGTCATGCCGCGCCTCGCAGCCCTGCTGTTGGTGCTGCCCTTGCTTGCGTTTTACACCACGATTATCGCGATGTTCGGCGGTGCGCTGGTCGGACGCGCGCAATTGGGCGTTCAGTATACGGCTTATTTCGATGCGGCCTTTTACTACGCCGAGAACAAGGACCTGTGGGTCGGCCTGCTGAAGGCGACCGTGTTCGGCTTCATCATCTCGACCGTCTCCTGCTACCAAGGCTTCAACACCCGCGGCGGCGCGGTCGGCGTCGGACTCGCCACGCGCAAGACCGTGGTCGTCTCGTTCGTGACCGTGCTCGTGGTCGGCTACATCATCACCCGGTTGTTTTACTCATGATCACCTTCGAGGACGTGCATAAAAGCTTTGGCTCCAAAAAGGTGCTCAACGGCATGGCGTTCGAGATAGGGGCCGGCGAAACCATCGTCATTGTCGGCACCTCGGGTGCAGGTAAAAGCGTGACGCTCAAGCACATGATCCGCCTGCTCACGCCGGATCAGGGACGCGTCATCGTCGCCGGGGAGGAAATCAGTTCCGCCACCGGCAAAGACCTGCAACGGTTACGCGGCAAATTCGGCTATCTGTTTCAAAGCGCCGCCCTGTTGCAGTGGCTTTCGGTCGGCGAGAACGTCGCCCTGCCCTTACGCGAACACACCAAAATGAAGAACAAGGAGATCGAGGACAAGGTGCGCGGCATCCTCGAAAAGGTCAGCCTCGGCGACGCCTACCACAAATATCCCTCGGACATCTCGGGCGGCATGCAGAAGCGCGCCGGACTCGCTCGGGCCATCATTTTCGAACCCGAAATCGTGCTCTACGACGAACCCACCTCCGGTCTCGACCCGGTCACCTCGCGTGCCATCGACAAACTGATCATCGATTTGCAGAATCAAATGGGGGTCACCAACGTCGTTGTGACACACGATATGATCAGCGCCCTGAAAATCGCCACGCGGATCGTCATGCTCCACCAAGGGCAGATGATTGAAAGCTCGCCGCCCGATGTATTTATCCGTAGCGAAAATAAAGTCGTTCGCGGTTTCCTTGACTCCCAGTATATTGACATCGATCTTGTGCAAAAGGAAACCCTGTAACGACAACCCCACCGAAACACAAAGTAAGGAAGGAAGGTCCACCATGGCTATGAAAGGCGATCGCATAAAAGAAGTGACGATGGAAATCACCGTCGGAGCATTCATTTTCATGGTGCTGCTGGCGCTGGGTATTTTCACCATCGTCATCAGCCAACGTAGTATTTTCAAAAAGACCTACGAGTACGATGTGACCTTCTCGGATGTCGCCGGACTCCGCGATGGCGAGAATGTGTACTCCCGCGGTATGCAGATCGGTTCGGTGAAAGAAACCGAGTTCCTCGAACAAGGCGAAGGCGTACGCGTGCGCCTGGAACTCGAGAAGCCGGTCAACCTGCGCGACGACTATCGGGTCCGCGTCACCGACTCCTCCCTGCTTGGTGGCAAGCAAGTCGTACTCGACGAAGGCACTAGCGCCGGTCAGCCCGTGCCCAAGGAAGCCTACGATTCGCTGGTCGGCGAAGAACCCAAGGACATCATGGAGGAGGCGCTCGAAACCGTTTCCTACATTCGGGAGACCTTCGAAGAATCCAAGATTCTCGACAACATTGAACGGCTCACCGAGGAACTTGCCATCACCGCCCAAGCCTTGAACGACGGCACCGGCACGGTCGCGCGCCTGCTGCACGACGACACCATTATCCGCAACGCCGAAGCCAGCCTCGACAATCTGCAGACCATCACCACCAAGATCAAAGAAGGGGAAGGCCTCGCTGGGCAACTGCTCAGCACCGAAAGCCGCCTGCTCACCTCGATCGAGTCCACCCTCGGCAATCTCGACACGATTTCCACCCGACTCGAACGCGGTGAAGGCCTGGCCGGCCAACTGCTCTCGCCGGAAAGCACGCTCTCGACCGAGTTCGAGGATACGGTCAGAAAGCTCAACGAGACCATCACCAAAGCCAACGAGACCGTCGGCGTGCTGCACAATGTCGCACTCAAAATCGAACGCGGCGAAGGCCTGCTCGGCAAGCTGCTCACCGAAGACGACGGCTTCTACACCGACCTGCGCACCACCACCGCCAACCTCGCCGCCGCCAGCGGCACCATCAGCGGCTTGGCCACATCAATCCAAGCCGGCGAAGGCACCATCGGCAAACTCATGACCGACGACAGCCTGTACAACAACCTCAACGAAACCTCGACCCAACTGCGCGAAGTCGCCAGCCAAGTCACCAGCGGCGAAGGCTCGCTGGCCAAACTGATCAACGACGATACGCTCTACACCAGCGCCACCGAGTTGGTTGACGAAGCGCGTGCCACCGTCGACGACCTGCGTGAGACCAGTCCGATCACCACGTTCAGCAGCATCTTCTTCGGCGCGTTTTAGTCTAACCTGCCAGTGATTGGGAGGGCTGATATTGTCGGCACCTAGACTCAAAATGATTCGCGTCCCGACGCCTGCGTGGGCGTCTCCGCACGATCAAGGCCAAGCGAAGTTCGGGATGGAGGCAAATAAATATCAAGATGCGATGACGAAAGGTGAACGCCTCGCGCTTGAGGATCTGCACGACAAGATCCTCATCATGGTGGATGATCTTGTGGAAGAATACGTCAACACGGACACCTTGTGCGCGCCTCCAGGTGAGGATTGGTTTCCCGTACAGACGAGACTGACCGGAGAATTCTATATCTGTAGCGACTATTACGACAGACTGCCTGGGGAATCATGGATTCAGCTGTGCATCTCAGCCCACTGCATCGGCAAAAATCCCCACGGCATTGACGACTATCTCGGACTCGATGTCTGGCTGCGGTATGACCCGAAAGATGGCCGACTCACGAATCATCGTAATACCGATTCGATGTCGATTTAGGTGCGCTCTGCCCAAGCGAGAATTTATTCGGATTCTCAAGTGGGATTTGAACGGTGGCGAGGTGCTTCGGTATCCAAAAACGTCTCAACGCTCATTCAATTCGTCCCTGCGAAACGATCCACCAGCATCAACATAATCAAGACGCGCCACCAACCGATCCAACTTGGCCGCCCGCTCCTTCTGTTGAGCAACTTCCGAAAGCCATTCCCGAAACAGGGCGTTCAAGGTCGAGTTCCGCGCCCTAGCGGCTTCTCTCGCTTGTTCGATCAAGTGCTCGTCTGCACTTAGCGTGATGTTCTTCATTACAAGAATTTAGTGCACACTAAATCGCGTCAAGTCTAGCGTCAACCGGGACAGACCAGATCCAAGGCGAGGCTCTACACCAGCGCCACCGAGTTGGTCGACGAGGCGTGTGCCACCATCGACAATCTGCGTGAGACCAGTCCAATCACCACGTTCAGCCGTATCTTTTTCGGCGCGTTGTAGATCCCTACCAAACGCGTTGCACGCCGAAGGAGTCCATCGCGCCATCAATCGAGACGACCGGGATATTCGACGTCAGAGACTGTGCGGCGAGAATCCGATCAAAAGGATCGCGATGGTCGGCCTCGAATTGTGCAGCTTTCACGGTCGCGGCCAGATTGACGGAGCGCTCGATCCAGCCCTCGGCGCGGACTTCGGTTGCGAGTTGTTCCACCAAGGCGGTTGGCAGTTTAAGTTTACCTCGGCGGTGCTTGATGAGGATCTCGTACGCTGAAATCGCGCTGAAGTAGATGGTCGTTTTGTCGCTTGAGAGGAGCTTACGCGCCTTCTTGGACAATTGTTTGTCGTTGGCCCACCACCAGAGAGCGACGTGGGTATCGATCAGGTATTCCACTTATCCCTCCCATGCTTGAAGTTCTTCTTCTGGAAGCGGGGCAAAGAAGTCGTCCATCTCGATCTTGCCTTCGAAGCGCCCGGGACCACTGTGGTTCACGCCAGGAATCGGCTGAAGGCGAACCAGAGGTTTGCCGGCTTTGGCGATAATGACCTCCTCGCCTTCCATGGCGGCCTTTAAGAGTCGGGACAGCGTGCTTTTCGCATCGTGGATGTTGACGATCATGAGTGCAGTTTAGCTAGGTAATCTAGCTAAGTCAATGTGAACGCGTGATGGAGATAAACCACGCCCGAACTTTTGGTGGAATTCATGGTTCGGATCGACCAAGGCAATCAGAACATTGATGTCCAAGGCCCAGATGCGGGTGTCGTCCGGCAGATCGGGATGCGGGGCGATGCGCTCGTTCAGCGAACGCGCGTCGAGATCATCGTCGCCGACATAATTGATCGATCCCTCCAGCTTGTTACGGTCGACCACGATTTCGATTTCATCGCCGTCACGTAATTTGCCCAGCGGCCCGCCCGCCAAAGCCTCGGGACCAACATGGCCAACACAAGCGCCCGTCGACACACCGGAAAAGCGCGCGTCGGTCACGATCAGAACCGTCTTGCCCCAGGAAATATATTTTAGCGCCGAGGTGAGCTGATAGGTCTCCTCCATGCCAGTGCCCGTCGGACCACAGCCGGCCAGCACCAGACAGTCGCCGGCCTGAACCACACTCGCCTTGATCGCCTCGATCGCCGCCGCCTCGCTGCCGTACACCCGCGCGGGTCTGCGAGCGGCCAGTTTCTCCCGCGATGTTGCGCGCCGTTCGCTGCCCTCCCAGGCGTCGCTCACGTCGCCGAGCCGAACGCCGTACGCGGTCATCACATCTAAATGCAGATGCCGGCGATGGGGACAGACCATGTCTGGGATTCCCTTGTCCACGGAGATGCTAGCTTGGTGCTCGGGCAACGGGCTTTACATCAGGAAATGATCAGCAGACCTTCCCCTCCACGGGGTACGAGCTCTGGATCGATCTTCTGATCCAATGTCGCCAGTTTGGCCGAATGATGCAGGGCTAATCCAAGCAGGTACATATCGGTCAGATGCTTTGATGCACCGAGTTTCGGGAATTGTTTACCATCACAAATAGAAATCTCATCGGCCCAGAATTGATGTCGTGGTGAATTCACGAGAAGCTTCACGAGATCTCTCGCCTCTGCTGGGCCGCCGGAAAAATTTGTGTAGGCACCTTGACCCAAAATACGGATCACCCCGTTTTCTGTCAGTGGGCAGGTTGTCCAAACATCAAGATCACCAGAGATAAACCACGCTCGAACCTTTTGGTGGAACTCATGGTTCGGATCGACCAAGGCAATCAGAACATTGATGTCGAGAAGGCAAATCATCAGATTCCGAGATCTTCCATAAATTCATAGATCTGCTCGCTACTGATTTTAGTGGCATCCGTGGCAATCAAAACTGGCAGGCCATCCTCATCGATACGATAAGCAGAATTCGATGCTGTCTTCTGCCGATACCCTGCGAGTTCCCTCCGCAACGCGCGTTCGAACATGGCTTTCAACGTTGTTCTTCGTCGCGCAGCCATTTCTTTGGCCTCGGCAAATAAGTCGTCTGGAATTTCGATGGTCGTCTTCACGATATGGGTGTCAATATGTTTTTACGGGTGGCGTCAACATATTCCAATGAGTGACGTGGCAGACGCAGAAAAATCACAATGCGATCCGCTTAGCCAATGCATCCACATCGTACACGCAACCACCCCACGTCCCACCGGACGCGGACGAAGGTAATCACCAGAGCTTTCCTGCGAGGTTGAAATGATATCAGCGTCCTCAGCGTTACAAAAGCCGCTTGGACAGAGCGTCCACATCATACACGCATCCGCCCCAGGTCCCACCGGACGCGGCCTGCAACAAGGCCCAGATTTTGGTGTCGTCCGGCAAATCGGGGTGTGGGGCGATGCGCTCGTTCAGCGAACGCGATCCAAGATCATCGTCGCCGACATAATTGATCGAACCCTCCAGCTTGTTGCGGTCGACGATGATTTCGATTTCGTCGCCGTCACGTAATTTGCCCAAGGGTCCACCGGCCAAAGCCTCGGGACCAACATGGCCAACACAAGCGCCCGTCGACACACCGGAAAAGCGCGCGTCGGTCACGATCGGAACGGTCTTGCCCCAGGGAATATATTTTAGCGCCGAGGTGAGCTGATAGGTCTCCTCCATCCCAGTGCCGGTCGGACCGCAGCCGGCCAGCACCAGGCAGTCGCCAGCTTGAACCACACTTGCTTTGATCGCCTCGATCGCGGTCGCCTCGCTACCGAAAACGCGTGCGGGTCCGCGGAAGCGGTAAACATTGTCGTCGTCGATCACCCCCGGGTCGATCGCGGTCGCCTTCACCACCGAACCCTCGGGCGCGAGATTACCGGTCGGGAACACCGTAGTCGAACTCAGTCCGGCGGCGCGCGCGCGTTGCGGCCCCAGAATCACCCGGTCCGGATCGATGCCGCGGGCGGCCAGCTTCTCCCGGGATGTTGCGCGCCGTTCGCTGCCCTCCCAGGCGTCAATCACATCGCCGAGCGGAACGCCGGACGCGGTCATCACATCTAAATGCAGATGCTCGCGCAGATGCAGCATCACTTCCGGAACCCCGCCGGCGTAAAACACCGAAGTGGTGGTCCAGTTCTCCGGACCGTTCGGCAGCGCGTCCACCAAGCGGGTGGTTTTGCGGTTGATTCGAATCCAATCCTCCACGCCCGGAACGCGCAGCCCCGCCGCGTGCGCGATCGCCGGCAGGTGCAACAGCAAGTTCGTCGAACCACCAAAGGCCGCGTGCAGCAGCATCGCGTTCTCGACCGCCTCCTGGGTCACGATATCGCGCATCGGCGTTTTGTTCTTCACCAGTTGCACCAGCGCCGACGCCGAACGCGTCGCCGACTCCATCCATACCGGTTCGCCGCTCGGTGCCAAGGCGGTGTGCGGTAAAGCCATGCCGAGCGACTCGGCGATCACCTGCGCGGTCGCCGCCGTGCCCAAAAACTGACAGCCGCCACCCGGCGAACCACAGGCGCGGCAACCCATCGCCGCCGCGTGTTCGAGCGAGATCATGCCTTGGGCGAATCGTGCGCCGATCGTCTGCACCTTGCCGGTGTCCTCTGCGTCCGGGGTTGGCAGCGTGACCCCACCCGGAACGATGATGCCGGGCAGGTTGCCGCAGCCCGCGAGCGCGAGCATCATCGCCGGCAAGCCTTTGTCGCAAGTCGCGATGCCGAGTACGCCGTAGCGCAGCGGCAGTTGACGGATCAAACGGCGCATGGTGATCGCCGCGTCGTTACGGTACGGCAGGCTGTCGAACATCCCGTGCGTTCCTTGGCTCCGTCCGTCGCAGGGATCGCTGACCGTGGCCGAAAACGGCAGCATGCCCTCGGCGCGCAGCGTCTCGGCGGCCGCGCGTACCATCAGTCCGATTTCCCAATGGCCGGTATGGTAGCCGAGTGCGATGGGCGTGCCGTCGGTGTCGCGCAGTCCGCCTTGCGTGCTGAGGATCAGATATTGGTCGCGCGCGATGTCTTTGGGATCCATGCCCATGCCCGCGTTCTGGGTGAGTCCGAACAGGTTGCCGCTGGGTTCGGAGCGCAGTTGTTCGGCGGTGATCGGCAGGGAGCCTTCGGGGCTGACGCCCATGGTGCGGGACGCGCTGAGGGCGTCGACGCCACCAAGAAGTTCGTTGGGATTCATGGCTTGTTGTAACGGGCCGGGTTCGGTGAAGCCATCCGAAAAATAGGAAGGGGCGTTTACCGCGCCCACGTGCATTCAATAATCAAGATACTGAGTTAAAAAAGAACGCACTTGGTCACCACCTAGAGTTTGAAAAGAGCCGCGCTAGCGGTGGCACCCTGAATAGGAAGGGGCGTTTACCGCACCCACGTGCATTCAATAATCAAGATACTGAGTTTAAAAAAGAACGCACTTGGTCACCATCTAGAGTTTGAAAAGAGCCGCGCTAGCGGTGGCACCCTGAATAGCCCCAGCCGATGCCCAAAGGGCAAGGCTGGGGTTGTTGCCACGCGTGAGAAAGTAGCCGCGTAGCGGTGGCACCCAAGTCCGCCCAGAGCTTGAAAGGGAAAGGCATCGTGCCACACAATTCGATACCGTGAACCATGTCGAACACCGGAAGATTTTTTGACGGAATACCGTCGGCTTTTGCGCGAGAACGGGATCGAGTTCGACGAGCGTTATTTGTGAGGGCCAGACCGGTCGTGAAACCGACGCTTTTGTGCCACCGCTACGCGGCTCCTCTACTCTCTCGCGGCCAACCCCGGCCTTGTCCTACGGGCTGACAGCCGGGGCTATTCAGGGTGCCACCGCTACCGCGGCTACTTCAGTAACTAATTAATTAGTGGGGACGAGTTACGAGATTGAGTTTTAAGTGGCGACGCTGAGCAAACTCAAACCTCAACATTCAATTAAGCCACGAACGTCGGGAAAGCACTGTAAGATCAGCCTGTCCGTCGGCACCGAAATCGAAAACTTCTCCTCCGTGAAAGGATGAGTAATCGTCAGATTCTTGGCCTGCAAGAGCATGCGTGTTCCCGTGCCCAAGAGCTCTCCGAGCGCATCCGACTCCGAAATACCCGCGTAGCGATAGTCGCCAGCAATAGGGATTCCGCAATGCAATAGATGCCGACGGATCTGGTGATAGCGTCCGGTGTGCGGAATCGCCTCGATGAGCGAGAGAACCGCATTCTCCTCCTCCAACGTTGAGAGCCGAACATGGCTCACGCTGCGCATTGTCCGAAAGCTGGTGTGCGCATCTTTTAGCACGGCCGTTTCTGTTTTTCTCAACGGTTCTTCGTATTCCCAGTTGTCCGCAGGTGGCGCGCCGTGGACGACCGCGAGATAGGTTTTCGAGAACTCGCGTCGCTCCAAGGCCTGTTGCAGCAACGCGGCCGAGGACGGATCTTTGGCAAACAGCAGGACGCCAGTTGTGGGGCGGTCCAACCGATGGATTGGGTAGACATAACCGCCGATCTGATCACGCAAGATTTTCATGGTGACCTGATCCCCTTCGGAAGGGACGTCGGCCGGGTGCACCATTTGACCGGCCGGTTTATCGACCGCAATCATCCATTCATCCTCGTATAAAACGATGAGTGGCTGGATTGGACTGGATTCTCGCATGAACAGGTACTGTTCGTCGAAAAATGGACGGATAGCAAACCCACGCGAGGACAAGCTTTACAATTCCTCCCGTGCGTTCAGGAACGCCTGCCATGAAGGTTGACTCGAAGACTTTGTAATTACCGCGGACTTTCTCAGTTCCCCAGAACCACTGTCGGCAAGCGTGTTCCATCGAGACGAACTCATGCCCTACTCCCACTACAAATCCACCAAGGGGTGCCTACTTTGTCAGCGTTTTTAAATAGGCGACCACATCCCGCAGCTCTTTTGGCTGAAGAATCAGGCCCATTGGCGGCATGCTAGAGACGGGGTTGGTTCGGGTTTTCACATCGGCGGCCTTCACTTCGAACGACTTTCCTTCCAGAGGCTGCACTTCGATCAGGCCGTCTTTCTCTGAACGAACCGTACCGGCATGCACCGTCCCATCTTTCATCGTGAGGGTGATCAAACCGAAGCCTTCGGCGACGACCGCGTTCGGCGCGACCACGGACTCGAGAATTTTTTCGGCATTAAGGCGTTTTGCCACGTCATGGATATTCGGTCCGATCATCGCCGTCTCGTGTCCGGCGTCGACCGCATGGCAGCGGGCGCATTGCGCGGCTTGGTGACTTTTAAACACAACCGCGCCGCGTTTGGCATCGCCGCCGTCGAGCGTGGGGCGGTACTTGGCTAGCGGGTCGGTTGCATCGAGGGTCGCTTCGTACGCGGCCACTTCTTCCGTCATGCCACGTGCTTTGGCGGCGTCGATCAGATCGATTTTCAGGGCGTTCTCCACCTTACCGCTGACCAATTTCTTCGACCACGTTTTGAGCACCTCGTCGGCGGCCTCGTTCTCCAACGCGGCCAGGGCGGCGAAGGCGTGCTGTTTTTCAAGCGTGGTGCTTTTGTTGAGCATCTGGTTGGCGGCCTGCAACGCCCGGTCCGGGGCGGGTTTGACCATCGCCATCATGGCGGCGGCCCGAACTTTGTCGTGCTTGTCGTCGAGTAGATCGACCAAGATGGAGACGTTGGCTTTGCCGCCTTTGGTGCCGAGCGTATTGATCGCTTCCTGACGATTTTCAATCGGCTTGGATGCGTCGAACGCGATCGCGCTGAACTGCGCGTCGCCGAGTGGCAGCTTGAGATCGCGGGCAATTTTGATGGCGGCTTTTTGCAAGGCCGCGTCGCCAGCCATGAGCTTATCGATGTGCGGGGCACAGGCGGTCTTGACCATTTCCGTATCACGCGGGGCCACTTCTTTGTAGTGGCCGTGCACCGGTTCGCGCGGTGGCGGCTCTTTCCAGAACGCGAGCACGTCGAGCGCGTGCGCGCCCATTTCACCGCCGTTTTCCGCCGCAAAATCCGCGAGGCGCTTGGCCTCCCCTGCCCCGCCAACGAGATAATTGGCGGCGATCGAACGACGCACGAACGTGTCTTCCGCCGGTGCAAGCGCTTGGGCGAGTGCGGGCAGTGCGCTTTCGATCGGCACATCATAGATCGCACGCGCCGCTTCGGCGACGAGGAAGGGATCGTCGTCTTGCAGAAAACGCGCGATACGGGTTTCGCCGTGGCGGCGCAGGGCGAGCAACGCGCCGAGCCGCGCCGAACGGTTTTCATCGTCCGCGTATTTGAGCAGCAGGTCGGCGTCGTTCATCCACGTCAAACCCATCACGCAGCCGTGGCGCAGGAAGACATCATCGTCCGCGTTGTCGCGCAAGACCTGCATGATGGCCTCGGTGGCGTCCTTCATTCCGAGTCGTCCGAGTTCCTGCGCGGCGAACATTTTCACCCGCGGGCTTTCGTGCTTAAGCAGGTTCTTCAATTTCGACGCCGAACCTGTGGCCTCGGATTCGCCGAGTACCTTCACCGTTTGCACCACCACGTCGTTGTCGGCGTCGTCGAGCAGCGGCGCCAGCGCGTTGCAGGGCCCCGCATTGCCGGTATACCGAACGACTTGGCCAATGCCCCAGATGCCGTGCAGACGGGTGAGCGGGTTGTCGTCTTTGGTCGCGGCGATCAGATGTGGAACCGAGTCCATGCCGCGTTCGGCGAGCACGAACTGGGCCCGCTGCCGAACCCGGTAGTCGGCATGACGCAGCAGCTCGGCCAGCTTGTCCGAGGCCATGCCGTCGATGGTCGCGAACATGGTCGCCGCCTCGGCCACCGCCGGATTCTTGCGCGACTCCGGATGGTCGATGGTCCAAATCTTGCCTTTGTCAATGCCGACCCAGCCTTCCACCCAGTCGGAGGCGTACATCTTGCCATCCATGCCGAACTCGACGTCGGTCACCAGAATGTTTTTGACGAAGTGATGTGGATCGACGCATTCGAAGCCGGCGCCTTTAGGTTTGCATTCCCAACTCCAAATGTAGGACGCGGCCGCGCCCCCTTTGAAGTCCGCCATGAACATGTGGTTGTCGTAGCGTTCGGGCAGGCCGATGCCGGGATAAAAGGTCAGGCCGGACGGACCGTTGCTGATGTGCGCGAGCGCGGGAATGATCCAGGCCGGCTGATTTTTATGCTGGGTGTGCCAGAGCTTGTCCATGTGCCAAGGCCCGCGCGAGTAGTCGCCGTCGAGGGTTTGGTAGGCCATTTGCCAACCCATCCATCCGCCTTCGGGCAGATACATGATGCGCGCTTGATCGCCGGCGTCGGAGTTGTTGTCGCCGGTGAACAAGTTGCCGCGCACGTCGAAGGTGAGTTCCTGCGGATTGCGTAGTCCGCGAAAGTAGACTTCGAGATTGGACCCGTCGGGTTCGTTACGGAACACCGCGCCGGTACCCGGATCGTGGAAGGTTTTGCCCTCTTTCGTGGTGATCTTGTAGCCGCGGTCGCCGATGCTCCAGTAGAGTCGTCCATCCGGTCCCCAGGTGAGTCCGTGACTGTCGTGGCCACGCAGGGCCCAGCGCACGCCATGCCCCGAACTCAAACTCTTGCGCGTGTCGGAGACGCCGTCGTCGTCCTTGTCTTCCATCTGCCAGAGGTTCGGGATACAGTTGTACCAGACCTTGCCACGGCGCGCGATCAGTCCGGCACCGGTGCCGTCGAGCGGACCGTTGAAACCGTCGGCGAAGATGCTAAGTTTGTCCGCCTTGCCGTCGCCATCGCTGTCCTCGATCCGCGTGATCCGGTCTTCGAACTCGGAATAACTGGCGAAGGGTTTCTTGCCCGCGTCCGACCATTTTTTCATCGCCGCGAGGCGGTCCTCGACGGTCATGCTCTTGAGGTCGTCGATCAGCCAATAGCCGTGCGACCGGTTGTCTTCGATTCCTTTTGATTGGCGGAACGACTCGCCGACGTACATCCGGCCCTGTTCGTCGAGTGTGAAGCACACCGGATTTTGCACCAGATCCTCGCCAGCCCATAGGTTCACCGCCAAGCCAGAATCGGCTTCGACGGCAGGTTGGGTAACCCCAATGTTGGGCAAAAGGAAGAGAAGGGAGAGGAGGAAGATCTTGTTCATGTGTATAACGTTCGTTGGGCGAGCATCCTGTTATACTGTTTTTTCAAAAATTTGCGGCAGGAAATCCGCGTTCATAGTTTCATCCGTGGTTGGGACGATGGACAGGGATTACTTCTTCGTCGCCACCGGACTCCGCCGACGCGGAAACATCTCGCGACACAGCGGGCAGACCGTGCCGTCGCATCCGCGGGCACTGCAATATTCGCGACCGTAGAAAATGATCTGCAGATGCAGTTTGTTCCAGCGCTCTTCCGGAAACAGCTTTTTAAGATCGCGTTCGGTCTGGGTGACGCTGCGGCCATCGGTGAGTTTCCAGCGTTGGGCCAGTCGGTGGATGTGGGTGTCGACCGGAAAGCTCGGCACGCCGAAGGCTTGGGCCATCACCACCTGCGCGGTCTTGTGGCCGACCCCGGGCAGTTTTTCGAGGTCGTCGAGGTTTTGCGGAACCTCGCCGTCGTGATCGTCGAGCAGGATGTGCGACAGGCCGTGGATGGCGGTCGCTTTGCGCGGGGCGAGTCCGCAGGGACGCACGATGGCGTCGATCTCCTCAATCGTGCGTTCGACCATCGCGGCGGGCGTGTTGGCGAGTTCGAACAAGGCCGGTGTGGTGAGATTCACCCGCTTGTCGGTGCACTGCGCGGACAACAGCACGGCGATCAGCAACGTATAAGGGTCTTCATGATCGAGCGGCACCTCGACGGTTGGATAGAGCTCGTCGAGGCGGGCAAGAAGATGGGTGCAACGGTCAGCCCGGATCATGGCTTCGTTCCGCTCAAGGAGTCCCGGGAGTGGCTGATTTTTTTGTGGTGCTTGGGGTGGCTGGGGTGGCTGGCGCGGCTGGGGTGGCTGGCGTGGCTGGGGTTGTAGGAGCGGCGGCAGGTTTCTCTTGGCTCCGCTGTTTACGGTAGCGATCGAGATAAAGGAGGTGTCCGGGCGAGTTCCCATCGTTGTGCAGGATCGGCAGCGGGAAATTGTCGTAGATGCCGGTGCCGTAGACGAGTGGTGCCCAGGTCTGGTTGTTGCCGCGGCGGTCTAGTTCGCTATAGAACGGCAGGTCACGGGTCTTCTCGGTGAAGTAGATGCCATGGCAAAAGCGGATGTGGTCGTAGATCGATTCGAACTCTTGCACGGTGGTCGGCAGGAGCAGCGAGGTTTGGCCGCTGTACCAAGCGGTTCGTTCGGGAATATCGGAGACCAGCCACTCGTCCTGATTAAAGAAGCTGGTGTTCTGGGTGATCAACCAAGGAATTTGGTAGCCCTTCTTGAATTGGTGCGGCCGCGGCGGCAGCAAGGTGAGCAGTAACGGCAAGGCGGCCGCGAGGATCAAGCCGCCCACCACGATCTGGTTGGACACCCGCAGTTCGTAGTTCATACGCTGCAATAGTAGATGGAAGAAGGCGGCGGCGTACACGCAGCCAACGGGGACAAACAACATGATTAGCCGGAACCCGCGGGCCCCGTAGGCACCGGCCAGCAGCGCCCAAAGTCCCAGCGATAGCAGCACGCCCCATCGAAGCATCGCGGCTTTAGGATCGCTAAATCGGAAAAACAATGAGGCGAAAAAGAAGCTGGAAACGAAGAAGCCCCCGCCGACCAGCGACAGGCCGCGGCCGAAGTCCTCTTTGAGATTGCTGACTACTTTGCGGCGCAGGTCGAATTCTGCATCTTGGGGTTTGAACGTGATGTCTTGGCTGCGTTCGAAGCTGCGTCCGGGATACGAGAGGGTGTCCTCCATCGCGAGATAAGGTGCCGTCCCGAACCAACTGTTGGACACGTCCTGGTTACGCAACACCCAAGGCGCGAGCGCGCACAAGGCGATCACGAGCGTAACAAATCCTTTCAAGAATCCCTGACGCGGCATCGCCCCGCCGAGGAACAAAAGTAGGCCGGGCAGAATGATCCAGGCCCCATACCGCGTGAGCACCAGCGCGGCACAAGCCAGCACCAGCGCGAGCCACGGCCAAAACTGTACGAAGGAGGGACGTTCGCGCTGCGCCGAACTAGCCCAAGCCGCGGCCGCCCAGAACGCGACCGCAGCGAGGAAGGCGATCAGCGGGGTTTCCAGTCCGGAGATGGCGTGCTTCCATACCGGCTGACTGACGAAAAAGAGATACATCGCAAGCATGCCCGTTCGATGGGTAAACATGCGGCGGCCGAGGAAATAAATGACGAAGCCAGCCAGCAGGGTGAACAGCAAGCCGACCGCAACGACCCAGCGGTCGGCGCGGAAATTGTAGGCCTGAATGGTGACATAGTCCGGCGGCAGCACCCGCATCGCAACCGACAACACGGCGGGATATCCAGGGGCCATCGACAGCAGCGGCATCGCGTCGAGTTGCTCACTTTTCTGGAACTCGGCATACGGGATATCGAGCTCGCCGCGTTTGGTGAGAAACCAGAAATCCATCGGTCGGATGTAACGGGTTTCGAAGGCATTCCGTTCGGTGAGAACCCGCGCCGCCTGTGCCGCTTCGAACGCGTCCTCCTCGTGGAGGGTGTTGTTCTTGAACTGAGTCGCAAGGAAAACCACCATCAACGCGCCGAGCAGGAGCACAAAGATCAAGAACTTGACGAAGGCGGCACCCACCCCCTCTTCAATGTTGAAGATGGCGTCCTGAATCCGGTCGAACAGTGGTTTTTTGAGCATCGCGGAAGGACCTCACAACCGCCACGGGGAATGTCAATGGTTTTGGTTTTTCCACCGCGAACGTCTTGGCGAGAACCACCCACCCGAAGGAAAACCACGCCGGGCGAACGCTTGAGCTTGCGCCATGCAGAAGGTACGCATTTTCCATGAAGCTCCTCACTTTTTCCCTGTTGGCCAGTCTTTGGTTCCTGCCGCTCGCCAATCTCGCAGCCCCGCCAAACCCGAACGTGGTCATGCTACTAGCCGACGACCTCGGCTGGCAGGACATCGGTTGTTACGGCGGACCAGTCAAAACGCCCGCCCTCGACAAACTCGCGGTCGGCGGCACGCGCTTCTCCAATTTCTATTCCGGCTGCGCCGTCTGTTCGCCCTCGCGCGCCGTCCTGCTCACCGGACGCCACCACATCCGCGCCGGCGTGTATTCGTGGATTCACGACGCGAGTCAGAACAGCCACTTGCTCGAACGCGAAACCACCCTCGCCGAAGTGCTCAAAACCCAAGGCTACGCCACCGCGCACGTCGGCAAATGGCACCTCGGACTGCCCACCGCCGAACGCAAAAAACCGACGCCGGACAAACACGGCTTCGACCACTGGTTCGCCACTTGGAACAACGCCGAACCCAGCCACCGCAATCCGGAAACCTTCATCCGCAACGGCGAACGCGTCGGCAAACTCGAAGGCTATGCCTGCCAACTGGTAGTCGACGAAGGCATCGCTTGGCTCGACCGACACCAAGCGACCAGACCCGACAAACCCTTCTTCCTCAATGTCTGGTTCCACGAACCCCATGCGCCGATCGCCGCTCCAGACGAGATCACCGAGGTGTACGGCGACGCGAAAGACAAGGCCGCGATCTACTCCGGCACCATCGACAATACTGACCGCGCCATCGCCCGCCTGCTGGAAAAACTCGCGGCGATCGACAAGCCCGAAAATACGCTGATCATCTACGCTTCTGACAACGGCAGTTACCGCCAGGAGCGAGTTGGCGAGCTGCGCGGGCGCAAAGGCATGAACTGGGAAGGCGGCATCCGTGTCCCCGGAATCTTCAACTGGCCGGGCACCATCCGGGCCGGCGAAGTGGTCGCCGAATCCGCCGGTTTGGTCGACGTGCTACCGACCGTCTGCGGCTTGCTCGGTTTCGACAAACCGGCGGTCCATCACGACGGGTCCGACATCTCTGCCTTGCTCAAAGGCGAGGCAGGATTCACGCGCCACCAACCGTTGTTCTGGCACCTGCAAAAGTCGCGTCCGATGGTTGCGATGCGCGACGGCAACTGGTCGCTCGTCGCGATGCCCGACTACAACATCTCACGCAACAACATGTTCCAAGAAGCGTGGATTCCGGCAGTACGCGGTGGCGGCTATACCGCGTTCGAACTGTATGATCTCGCGGCCGACCCGAATCAAACCACCAATCTTGCGGCCGCGTTCCCGAGTGATTTAAAGCGCCTGAAAAAGAAGCTGCTTGAAATCAATGCCAGCATCATGGCCGACGGTGCAGACTGGCATCTGAAATAGGCAAGTTCGAGGCCTGCGACCTTGTCCGAACTTATGGCAAACCGTTGCCATAGAGTGGCAAGGTTCTGCCATACTATGGCAAGCGCTTGCCATCATCCGGCGCGGGTATTTTTGCGATGCCTCGGCGGGCTTGCCCCCTCTGGAGAGGGGCCACCCGACACGCCTCTGGAGAGGCATGCCACCTTTTGGGCGGTTAAAAATGGTCAGGTGGCACCTCTCTCCACAGAGGTGTGGCACCTCTCTCCAGAGAGGTGTCGGGGCGCGGCTCTCCAGAGCAGCGGCTACGGGGAAAGCCCTTTACGCCAGCGAGTTTTTCAACACGCTTTTGGGCGGTTAAAAATGGTCAGGTGGCACCTCTCTCCAGAGAGGTGTCGGGGCGCGGCTCTCCAGAGCAGCGACTACGGGGGAAGCCCTTTACGCCAGCGAGTTTTTCAACACGCGGATGCCGGCAGCCAAGGCGTTGGCAAGGTCGTCGACCCATTCAACGTCGAACGCGGTCGCTCCCGTTTGCGGCGAGCCGCCTAACTTTGCCGCCAGCTCAAGGTCACCGAGGCGACGGCTGACGCCGGCGAGACCGAAGGTACCGGCCGAGCCTTTGGCGGAATGGGCCGCGAGAATGAACTGGTCCACTTGTTCCTCGCGCCATAGTTGCTGGAGTTTTGAGGGCAGTTGCATCATCTCGACAATGAACTCTTCGAACACCGGCCGACACAACGCCCCCGCCTCGCCGCCCATGAGCGAGTTGAACAGATCGAAATCAATTTCTTCGGACAAGGCTGACTCGGGTTCGAATTCGACCACGGTTCCGCGCAGCGCTCGGTCAAGGTCGTCGATGCGGATCGGTTTGGTTAGAAAATTCTCCATGCCGAGTTCGAGGCAGGCGATTCGCGTTTCGTTGAAGGCGTTCGCCGTGAGCGCGATGATGCGCGGCGGAGCGTCGGGATAGCGTTCTAAGAGTTGCCGCGTCGCCTCCATCCCGTCCATCATCGGCATGTGCAAATCCATGAGCACCGCGTCATGCTGGTCCGGTTGGTAATGTTCGAGCGCCTCCAAACCGTTCCACGCTGAATCCACGTGGTAGCCCATGCCCTCCAACATCGAACGGGCCACCTGCTGGTTTACGCGGTCATCTTCCACTAAAAGAATTCGTTCGGGGCCATTCACTGGAAAAGATAGCCAATCAGGCTACATTATCCACGTATGAAAGGGATCATTTTTACCGAATTTTACGAGCTGGTCGAACGTGCGTTCGGCATGGACATGCTCGACGACATCATTGACGCCTGCGATCTACCCTCTGGCGGCAACTATACGGCGGTCGGCACCTACGACCACGCGGAGATCGCGGCACTGGTCACCGCCTTGAGCGAGAAGTCCGGTGTGGCCGTTCCCGAACTGCTGAAAACCTACGGGAGTTTTCTGTTCGGCCGCTTCACCGAACTCTACCCCGACTTTTTTGAGGGGACGTCCACCGCGTTCGCGTTCTTGGAATCCGTGGAGAACACCATCCACGTGGAAGTTCGGAAACTGTACCCGAAAGCCGAACTGCCGAGCTTCGATACCGAACGGCCCAATGAAGAAACGCTGGTGATGGTGTACCGTTCGACTCGCCATCTCGAAGATGTTGCCCACGGACTAATTCTCGGCTGCCTCGAACACTTCGGGGAATCCTGCCAAGTCGAAAAAGATGATGGCGACTCCGAAGCGGACGGCATCCGGTTCACGTTGACCAAAGCCGCATGAGCGAGACCGGCCCTGGCAGCGAGACCGGCCCTAGCAGCAAAACCGGCCTTGGCAGCAAAACCGGCCTTGGCAGCAAAACGCCGGAGCGTTGGCAACGGCGTTACGAACGTCAAAAAGCCGCGCGTCAGGAAGCAGAGCGTCTGCTTGAAGAAAAAAGTCGGGAACTCTTCGAGGCCAACGAATCGCTCCAACATATTGCCGACGATCTTGAAGATCGCGTCCAGCAACGCGTCGCCGAACTCAAAGCCAGCCGCGAACAGTCCAAGCGTAGTGCCGACGCCATCCACAAACTCTATCTTGTCGCCAGCGACAAACACAGCTCGCTGGCGGAGAAGATCCAGCGCTTGCTGATCACCGGGCGCGAACGCTACCAGCTTCCAATGGGCGTCCTGTCCCGCCAGGTGGACGACCGGCTCGAAGTCGCCCAGGTCGAAAGTCCGCGCGGCACCCTGCGCAGCGGGCACAGCGTGCCGCCCGACATCACCGAAGCCTTGCGCCTGCTGCATCACGACGGTCCCTGCTTCACTACCGATTACACCCAATCCCAGTGGCCGGAGGATCCCGCGTTTCGGTATTTCCGGCAACGGACGTACATCGGCTCGGCGATCCACGTGAATGAGGAATTTTATGGCACCATCAGTTTCACCTCACCGCGTCCGCGTTCGACCCCGTTCGAACAAGATGATGGCGATTTCATCCTGTTGATCGCAGAATGGATCGGCAGCGAGTTGGAACGGGAGGCGGCCAACCACGAATTGATTCGAGCCAAGCAGGAGGCCGAACGCGCGAACGCCGCGAAGTCGTTGTTCCTCGCCAACATGAGTCACGAGATTCGCACCCCGATGAACGGCATTCTCGGCGTGGCGGAAATGCTCCAGCACACCGAACTCAATCCCGACCAAGCCAACCTCGCCATCACCATCCGGCAAAGCGGTGAGACCTTGCTGGAGATCATCAACGACATTCTCGACATCTCCAAAATCGAATCCGGCCATCTGACCATTGAGTCGGTGCCCTTCCAGTTGAGCCAGTGCATCGAACGCGCCACCGGCGCGGTGCAAGCCGCCGCCAGCCGAAAACAATTGGAGTTGATCTGTGAAGTCTCCCCCGAAGTTCGGGATTATGTTGAAGGGGACGGCTTGCGGGTCCGGCAGATTCTCACCAACATGCTGAGCAACGCGGTGAAGTTCACCGAGTCCGGGGAAGTCGCGGTGCGCGTGACGGCAGACCGCCCGGTCGCGCCCGGCGATACTCAGCGCTTGTCGATTTCGGTGAGCGACACCGGAATCGGAATCCCGGCGGAACACATCGACACATTGTTTCAAAACTTCAGCCAAGTCGACTCCTCCACCACCCGGCGCTTCGGCGGGACCGGCCTCGGACTCGCCATCTGCAAACGACTCGCCCTATTGATGGGCGGGGATATCCACGTTGAAAGTAGCGCGGGAAAGGGCTCGGTGTTCACGGTCGACCTTCCGGTCAAAGCACTCGCAGCCGAGCCCAATCAAGTGCCACCGAGTTTCGAAGGCAAGCACGTCATCGTGATTGACGACAACGAAACCAACCGCCGCATTCTCGAATCCCAAGTGTGCCGACTGGGGATGCGCCCGCATGTGTTCGACTCAGGTGGTTCGGCGCTCGACTGGCTCAAATCCGAGCCCTCTCCGTCAATCGACATTGGCCTGATCGACATGCAGATGCCGGAGATGGATGGTACCCAATTTGTGCAAGCGGCCAAAGAACTGCCTGGTGGGACCGACATTCTCTACGTGCTCGTGTCTTCGCTGGACGGACTGCAGGACGACAACGAACACCTGTTCGAACATAAACTGGTCAAGCCGGTGCTCACCCACCAACTGCAGACCGCGCTGGAACAGACTTTGCGTTCGTCCACCAAGGCGGCGGTTCCTGCACCAGAGAGATCATCCGGTCCGGCGTTGCGAATTCTGATTGCGGAAGACAACCCCATCAACCGTCAAGTCGCCACGCTCATGCTGAAGCGGTTCGGTCACGAAGTCCAAACCGTCGAGGATGGGTCGCTGGTGGTCGGCGCGCTCGAACAAGGGGCGTTCGACCTCATCTTTATGGACGTGCAAATGCCGAAGATGGGCGGCGTCGAAGCGACCAAGCGGGTCCGCGACCGATGGCCCGACCCAGTCGATCGCCCGCCAATCGTCGCGCTGACCGCCGAGGCGTTGAAAGGCGACCGCGAACGCCTGTTGGGACTCGGGATGGATTACTACCTGAGCAAGCCGCTCCGCTTCGAAGCGCTGGACACTCTCTTTGAAGAGCTCCGGGCTTGTCCCTGAAAAAATGGTCCCCGCTATAGCGAGGGGATAAACACCGCATCCATACCGGCGGCTTTGGCGCCCTGAATGCCGAGTTCGCCGTCCTCGAACACCACGCAGCCCGTCGGCTCCACCCCGAGTAAGCGAGCCGCCTCGAGAAACATATCCGGTGCGGGTTTGCCGTTCGGGACATCGGCGGCGGTGACCAACACCGGAAACAAATCCAATAAACCTTTGGCCTTCAAACTTGCCGAAACGATTGGACGAATGCCGCCGGTGACGACCGCCACCGGATGGGTCTCGGCGACCTTGCGGGCAAAATCGACGACCGGCTCGATGAGCCCGACATCGTCGAGATGACTGGTGTAGTATTTGCGTTTGGATTCCATCAGCGCCTCCGCGTCGATGCCGAGCGAAAAGCGTTCGTTGATCAGCGCAATAATCTTGTCGGTCGCCGTGCCGGCTAGGCTGTTGTATAGGTCGACAGGGAAATCCCAGTGGATGCCCTGTTCGGCCAAGCCCACCCCCCAGCCCGCATAGTGCACCGGCATGGAATCGATGAGGGTGCCATCGCAATCAAACAGATAGCCGCTGTATTCGCGTTCGGGAAAATCGATCTTAAGTTTAGTGCTCATGGCCATTCCACTGAAAGCGCAGAGTCAGATTGCAAGCGAAGTTCGTCTAAGATTCACGGTACTTGAGGATTTAGTATCAGAGGACTCTCATGTTATAATTTCGTTATGGATGCTGTGAAAAATTATGTTAACATCCTCTTTGGTTTAATCGTTTCGACTGGGACATTTACCATGGCGGCAGACGTGGAATCGTGGACCTTGCAAACCGAACGAATGTTCGAGGCCGAACTGGCAAATCTGGAAGACGACAAGGTTCGCTTCAAGCTACGAACCGGCAAAGAAGTAAGCCTTCCAATCGCGCAACTTGTCTGGGCGGACCAGACCCGGATTCGACGTGCCTTCCCTGCCCTCGCGCCAGCCGCCATCATGAAACACCCGGAGGCGCGCTTCGTTCGCGTTGAAATTCCCGGTGCCAACAAGACCTTGGAACTCGCCGAAGTGGAAGTGTATTGCAACCGCGTGAACGTCGCGCATTTTGCCAAGGCGACCCAGAGCAGCAAGAACGGCGACGGTGAGGCACGCTTGGCAATCGACGGTCGAACGGACGGCTCGGACGCCAAACGATCGATGTCGATAACCAACCGGTCGGCCGACCCGTGGTGGGAACTTGATCTAGGCAAGGAGATGGAAATCGAACGTATTAGCATCCATGGCCGGGCGGAAAGATCTAGCCTGAATGGCTTCTCCTTGCAACTGCTCGACGCGGAACGGAAAACCCTGTGGAGCGCCCTTAAACAACCGGTGCCGAAACCGTCCATCGACTTCAAACTGCCGGTATACACCAATGAAGTCACGCTCTCCGACGTCGAGAATCCCTACCGAGACATCGGCACAGCCATGCGTTTCTGGACGGCGAAGAACGGCCAACAGATCGAAGCCTATCCGGTGAAAATCGACGACCGCGCCGTGTTCCTGAAGACCGCCGATGACCGGGTGATTCCGGTGCCGCACAGGAACCTCTATCGGGACGACATCCGCTACGTCGAACAGTTATCCGATGGCATCGTCGGCTCGGTGGTCCAGATCGAAGTCCCAAATCTCAACACCACGCTCGCCGTCGCCGAAATCGAAATCTACAGCGGCGGCAGCAACATCGCCACCAAAGCAACGAAGGTCACCATGACTGGCGTGGGCGATACCGACCCGCAACTTCGCCTGATGACCGATGGCAATGTCGATGGCAATGTCCGCAACGGCACGGTGTGCCAAGCCTCGAACCCGGCCTTTGGCCCAGCGGTCGAATTCACCTTTTCCACCCCCCTTCGGATCGAACAAGTCGGCGTCTGGGGAACCTCGCCCAACGTTGTCGGACTGGTCAACTTCTCGGTGAAGGTGCTCGATGCGCAGGCCAAAACGCTGTTCGAAAAGGCCCTGCTGCCCACGCCGGACCCAGCCACCTGGGTTCGGATCGAGCCGAAAGACCTGGAAATCGACCGGACATTCCGGGGCCGCCTGATCGCACCGACACCGCGTCAGTGGCAACCACAAGTGGGCGCGCCAATCCAGGCCACCTTCACCGGACGGAACGGCCCCATGGTCAGCTTGCGCAGCAACACGATCCTCGACCTCCCCTTACGCCATTTCTCCGCGTCCGACCGGGCCTACGTGCTTCGGCAGGCGCCGCCGCCCGAGAGCGACGGTCAGATCATCGATGTCATGCCCGAGTTCACCCGGAGAAGTTACGCGTTCCAATCGATGACGCTGCGGGTCTGGCTGCCGGAGGAGAAGGTTCGGGTAAAGGGGCTCCTGCTCTTTATCGACGAACTGGCGGGCACCAGCAGCGAGCGCCGATTCGGCATGAAGTCCTGGCGCGAGTTCGCCCGCGTTCACAACTTCGCCATGGCCAACTGCAAAATCACCGGCACCCTCAATACCTACCAGGAACTGCTGCTGGCCAATTCCCTCGATAAAAAGAGAAAGGAAACCGACTCACCATTCGCGGTGGCGCGCGGGGAAAGCGCCATGCCGATCCCCGCGGACATTCTCACCGAAGCCTTGAACGCTGCCGCGACCGAAGCCCGTGGCAGCGGCCTCGAACGCGCGCCGCTGTTCATCTGGGGACGCGGCTTCGGCGCCGATCTGGCGATCCATTACAGTCGCAGCCAACGTGGTCGAGTGAAGGCCATCGCCTTGGAAAATCCTCATGGTCCCGCGGAGCTCACGCCATCGATTCCCACCCTCGCGGTCGCCAGCGCCGGCTGGAAAACTCAAGCTGCATTGGAAGAGTTGGCCGCCAAGACGCGTAAACGTAGCGGCCGTCTCGCGCTGGCCCAGTTCAACGCGGGTATCCTCCGCAGCTTGGAGACCGACGCCAAGTTGCTCAACTGGTTCGAAGCAGTCGCCCTGCCGAAAAACCCGGAGATCAAGGCGGTGGCGGTGCAACGTTCGTCGAAAAAACTCATTCCTTGGAACGAGAAATTCAATCTGAACCCCGATGTGGACTGGTATCCCGACCGGGAATCCGCCGAGGCTTGGGGCGCGAGCGTTCCGTAAGTTTAGCGCTCGCCTTGCCGATACAGAAATGCATCGGAGGTCACCAGCGCGGTGATCAAGGCATTCATGCTGCCGTCGTTGTCGCGGTAGGCTTTGTGGGCGGCCTGCAACACCGGCGCATCGTTGAGCGTTTCGTTGCGACCCATCCAGAATCGGAAGGTGTGGCGGACGAACACTTGTTCGACGCGTTCGCTGTCGGCGAGCTTCTCGATCATGTCGAGCGCATCGGTCACGGGACCGTCGAGGGCGGGGTCGCCGGAGTCAATGATTTCGCCGCTGGTGTCGACCGGCTCGTTCAACTCAATGGTGCGGAACACGCCGCCGTGGTTGTACATCTCGAACGGCAGCCCGAGCGGGTCCATCTTGGCGTGACAGGTCCAGCAGTATTTTTCTTGGGTGACGAGCATGCGCGAACGCAGCGTCGTGTTTGGTTCGTCGGGCAGCATCGCATCGACGGTGATGGGCACGTCCGGGATGCCACCGCCAAGCAGTCGTTCGCGGACCCAGCGGCCGCGCAGAATGGCGTGATTGTCCATGGCGTCGGAGTGCGAGACCAGCCAAGCGGGGTGCGTGAGAATGCCCATGCGTTCGTCCTCGGGCAGCGTGGCCAAGGTGCGTTCGGGCTTAAGCGAACCTGCTCCGAACGAGCGGTGGCCGACCCGCGCAAAAATGTTCTCGCCGCTCAATTCGGCGGGCTCGAGATCGACGCTGCCGGGATTTGGGACCTTGGCTCGTTTAAGTTTTTTCTCGGCGTCGGCCAGGCCCTTTCGTTGCTTGGTCAACTCTTTCAGGACGTCTCGGTCGCCGGGGCTGGCCGCCAACTTGGCGGTGAGTTCGGTGAGCTGCTGTTGCAACTCGGCCAGTTCCGCGGCCTTCTTTTCTGCGAACTCTTCTGCCGCTTTTTTCCGTCTGGCGATTTCGACCTCGCGCTCCGCCGGCGTGCGGAGTCGGCCGAAGTAGTTTTTATCGTTGCCGGTGACCACCGCGCGCCGGGTGGTCAGAAGTTCTTTGAGCACATTTTTATCTTCGGAGAGAACGAGCTCGATCAGCCGGTCGGTGCTGGCGGTGGCATCGAACATGGCGCGATAGTGTTGTCTCCCGCCGACGCCAGTCTGGTTGAGGGCCTTGTCATCTTTGCAGATATAGCCGCCAAGGTCGTGGTCAAAGTAGTCGCGGAAAAAACGTAAAACGCGCGGCTTGCGGATGCTGGGATCGGCGAGCATGCGAGAGACTTCGCGTTCGACGTCCGCGCGGGTACGCATGCGGCCCTCCTTGATGGCTTTGCGGAGGGTTTCGTCGGGCTTAATGTAGCTCAGCGCGTGGTTGACCGCCAAGCCGAGTTCCCAGTCTTGCAACATGACGCGACCGTGTTTGTCGGGGGAGGTTGTCGTGGCGCCCGTTGAGAGTTCGGGGCGGAACAGGGCGTCGCGGTCGAGAAAGATGGCAGAGAGCCCCATAAAGACGCCGTCTTCTTTGCCGACTTTTTCGACCGTGTCTTTCACCAAATGTAAGTAGTCGTCGGACTCCTGCTTTTCGGGTGGACGGAAGGTCAGCGCCTCGAACAGATAATCGACGGCCGCGCGCAGTCGGTCGTCAGTCATTGCGACATCTTCCTTCATCAGTTCCATCATTGGCGTTCGTGGACGCTTAATCTTGGTGCTGTACACAAGCGCCGTGGGCAGGCCGCGCAGGTCGCCCTCGGTCTTGTAGGTCTTGGGATCGTCGGTGATCTGTTCGGGGTTCGCGAGACTAAGCGGGCCGTAAGCCATGTAGCGCAGGATGTCCTCCGCCTTGCCGAGAATCTGGGTCGCCTCCGAACTGTTGACGCTGTAGAAGTCGGGATAGTTTTCGAAACCATGCTTGCGGGCAGAGGAAAGCACCACCGGCACACTCTTGACTGAGGTCGCATAGGCGACGGTGCCACCCTGCCACTTGATGATCCGGTCGGTGCCGAAGTAGAGTTTGAGTTCGCCGCCGTGGTTGGTGGGAACGACATCGCCGCGGGTGCGGAGACCCGGCTTTTCCGGGTCGTAGGTCGGCTCGGTGTTGATCAGTTCGTTGAGCCGGGTAATGTGTTCCTGCGGGGTGACCCGCCAGATCCGGGTGGGCGAGGACGGCGGCGCGAGGGTAAGCCCTTTGGGCAAGGGGCCAAACAGCAAGTCGTGATCGATGAAGTTGCCTTTGTGTGGATCGCGGTGGGCATGGAATCCGCCCTTGTCGGCCATGGTGCGTTCGAGTTCTTGGACAATCCAATCGCTGAACCGGAGCCGATCGAGGACCTCGGGGCGATCCTTCTTTTTCGGCGGCATTTCCTGCAGCGAGACTTGCGCCCAAATGGCTTTCCACAACGCCGCGTTGCCCTCGTCGACCGGACCTAGATCAATCAGCGAGAGATCGCCTTTGGTCGTTTCGTCGTCGTGACACTCGATACAATGCAGTTCGAGAAAGTTGAGCGCCAGCGTGTCAAAGGTACCGGGGATGTGCTCACTCGGGGTATAATTTGCGGCCATTATTTGGGCGACGGCGGTGCTGCCGAAAACAGCAAAAATGAACGCAGCCGTGATCGAGAAAATAAAACGCTCGTCTCGTCTCACACCAGCAGCTCTTTAATCGGCCCCGTGCCACTGTCGTACTTAGCGGCCATTTGTTCGCTCATGTTGAAGCGGTCGCAATCGACGCCGGCGGTGCGCAGGATGGTGGTGTAGAGCGCATTGATTGGACGTTTGCCATCGAGTTGAGTGAAGCAGCCCGACTTGAACGCGCCATTGCAATTACCGAGCAACATGACCGGCCAGTTGGCGCCGTTGGTGTGCTGCTTGTCGGCGTTGTTGCTGGTGTAGACGATCAAGGTGTTGTCCATCATGGTGCCGCTGCCTTCGGGTACGCTTTCCAGTTCGGTGACAAGCTTGACCAACATGCGGCTGTTGTACTGGCGGATCTTGGTCCAAATCGGATCGTTGTGTTGGTCCATGTGGCCAAGGTTGTGCCCTTGCTTCTCGATGCCGAGACCTTTCCATGCGCCAAAGATTTCACCGCGTCCCGAACCAACGGTGAGTACGCTGGTGATGCCGGACTTGAGCGCCGAGATACCGAGGTCGAGCAAGGTGTCGTGCCAGTCGGTTTCGAACTCAGGGGTGGTGTAGCGTTCGTCGACCACCGGCGCGAACTTGCGCAGGTGATCCGACACATTGCTCAGGCGCTCACGCAGACCATTCATGTCGTCGAAGCCTTGCACATATTGCTGGTAGCGCTGTTTGTCGCCGGACGGGAGAGTGGCGCCTTTTACGTCGGCGAGTTGGGCGATACGATCGAGCATTCCCGAACGCGCTTCATGCTGCTGGCGGATCGCACCTTCGGAGATTCCGCCGAACAGCATCTCGTAAAGATGGTTCGGATTGGAGTGCATGAAGATCGGTCGGCCGGCGCCGCGTGCGGACAGGTTCGCGACGGTCGGCTTAGCCTGCATGTTCTCGATGGAGTCCATGCCGATGCAAAGATGCGGCAAGAGCGTCTGGGGTAAAACCTTGCTGAGTTCGTAGTCGATGGTCGGGCCGCTGGGCGCAACGCCGTCGCTGCCGCGGTAGCCACCAAGCGCGCCGAAGAACGCACTGTGCGACGGACTGGTGTGGATGCCATGCAAGCCATTGATGATGTGCAGGCGCTCCTTGAGCGGCTCCAAAGCCTGAATCGGTTCGGGGAGTTTGACCCCGGCCAGCGAACCACTGTCTTTCATCCCGACCGGAATGGCGGTCCGCGGGTCGAAGCCCTGATTCTGCATGAAGAACACGATCCGTTTGGGACCACCGCCAGAGGATGCACCGATGGCAGTCTTAACGGCCGCCTCAGCCGCAGAGGCCGTGCCGACATGGCCGAGTCCGGGAAACATCGAGGAACCGAAGGCGGCGCCCAAACCGCCAGCAAGCGTTTGAAGTGATTTTCTACGCGTGATCATGAGATAAAATACGTGGTCTTTTCAGGGATGCAAATTCACAGAAAATTACGGGGTCCATGCGGGTTCCGTGACAATGTGAGACGAATGAAAACGGGCGCGACCACCTCAATCAGCTCGCCCCCCTGACGCCGAGAACGAATTAAAACCGGGAAACCGGCTTGGAGCCGGACTTTTTCGCAGCCACGTTTTCCAGTTGCGGACCATCGACGACCAGAACGCGGAATCCACCTTCCTCCCAGCGGTCCATGAACTCCGTGAACGGAATCCATTTGTCGGAGTTGCGCCCGCTATGAACGCGGAACTTGTCGTGTGAGATGGTCACCGCGTTGACAATTAGAAAGTGTCCGATCTCCTCCCCTTCTTTCGGTCCCCAGAGAATGATTGGCGAGTAGCCTTGATTCAACCAGAATGCGAGCAGGTGGTTGTTGCCTTTGTCGATGGTCGCGGTCGCGCCGAACTCGCGCGCCGCCTTGGCCATCACGCCAATGGTCGTGCCATTGAGCGCTGGAATAAACACCCGCTTGCGCAGGCGTTCGAGTTCGTAGTCGATGCCTTGCTGCTCGAACGCCATCTGCATCGTCGCCACGCCGCATTCGAACGGCGACTGCTCGACGTAGGGCACGTCAACCGACAGCGGCGGACTGGTCGTACATCCGCAAAACGCCACGGCGAGAGCGAACAGCGGAAGCTGGGCAAGGAGGCGTTTCAGAACGGGATGGAGGAGAGTGGACAAGCGACCAGAGTGAAGGCCAAGCAGGCGGGATGTCAAGCGGGTCGGTGGATTCGAGTCCGTCATGGTGCGGTGCGAACACAGCGGAATCCAACCGAAGCCTTGCTGCCAAGCGGCGGTCCGTTGCCACGGCTGCTCACGCGGAGAAAGTCGAGTTTCTCGTTTTCCCAAGAGCCGCCGCGCATCACTTTATTGGTGAGGCGCGGGGCGTCGGAGAACTCGACGCAGGGGTCGTTCTTCTCGCGGGAAAGAATGAAGTAATAGGCTTCCTTGTGATAGTAGTCCTCGCACCACTCCCACACATTGCCGGTGAGATCGTAGATGCCGAGGCGGTTGGCCGGGAAGCTGCCGGGCGGACTGGTGAAGCGGTAGCCGTCAAAAATTTTGCCGGGCTGCTTTTGTTTGAAATTGGCCGAGGCGACGGCATCGGCCACCGAGGGCTCATCGCCGAACGGGAAAACCATGTCTTGGCCGCCCTCGCGGACGGCGAACTCCCATTCGGCTTCGGTCGGCAGGCGGTAGCCGTTCTTGGTGCGGTCGCAGGTCACGACGCCGCCTTTGGCCCGGTAGCATTCCTCCAGCCCCATCTTGCTGGAACGCCAGTTGCAGTACTCGACCGCGTCTCGCCAGGAGATGAACACCACCGGTTCGTCATCGCGTTGCGAGAAGCCGGGTGCGCGCCAACTCTCCAACGCGCCACCGCGTTCGGCTGAGGTTTTGTAGCGGCGGTTGGCTTTGGCAAAGATGCTGAAGGCGAGTTTGGAGACCTCGGTGATATCCATGTAATAGGAGCGCACATCCACGGCGATCGCCGGTTGCTCGTCGGCCAATCCACGGTTTTTGGTGTCGCCCAATTTGAAACTACCGCCATCGACCAAGGCCTCGCGGAACTCGTTTTCGATACACTTAGCCATCCAGGCGTCGGGCGCCAAGTTCGGCGGAGGCGTAATCGCTTTGCGGACCGGATCCGAGGAGGGAGCTTCGGTAAGGGTCGGGTCCAGCGGCGTATTGACATCGGCAGATGCAGGTACGGGTGCCGGTTGGAACGGCTCAACCATGCCCAGTTCGGGGGTGGCGAGCGTGGCGGGCGTGGCGGGGGTATCGAGGGTGGCGGGGGTATCGAGGGTGGCGGGGGTATCGAGGGTGGCCGGCGTGGCGGGGTTTAAAGGTGCGGGCGCTGGAAAGGCCAGAACCGGATCGATCGTTTCAGCCGGGTTGGTGGGAAAGGCGACGCCGGATGCAACCGGCGGAACCGGGGAGGCCGGTGGCAGATTAATATCCTCACCGGGGAGCACCACGTAGTCTACGTCTTTCCAATTGACCACCCGGGTGTCGCCGTCGAGCAGCCAGTTGAGACCCACTTTTTTGACCACCGGCTTGCCGATCACGGTGGTGCCGCTCGACACAAATTCGAAGTCGCCTTGGCCGGCCTGCCGGACCGAATCGATGTCGCGCAGAACCATTCGACTGCCGTCCTGTAATTGGATCGCGGTCTCCCCTTCGGACACCCGCGCGCAGTGGCGGTTGCCGTTCTTCATCACCCACCACAAATAGCCACCACCAACATCCAAGGCATCGCTCTCGAACGTCGCCTTGCCGACATCGCGCAAGTTGACCGTGAGAGGCGCTCCGTCCAGGACGGCGTACATGCGCGCCGGGTCAAAGCGGCCACGGAGCCGGTCGCCGTAAACCGTCTCGATGTTGAACTGTGAACTCTTGGTCGCGGCCATATTGCGGAGATGCGGGACAGCGAGTTCGGTGGTGAAATCGGCACCGCGAAAACGATGGGCGGAGTATGCGAGCGCGAGCGTCTCGGTGATATTGTCGGTCCCCGTGAACGCGGCCGGCAGATCGGGGGTCAGGATTTCCTCTTCACGAGTGAAGCCGCCAAGGATCGGGTTCGAGAGGGATTGCAAAAGGCGCACGTTCAACTTGATCTTCTCGTTGGCTGGCGTGCGGATGTCGAATGTTCGGTTGAGCAGTTCCCCGCTGGTGACAAAGCCATTGGGATAGATCACGCGCGCCTCGGTCGCTCCCTCCTGCTGAATGATCTTCACTTCGCGTACGGTACCAGCGGGAATGGACCACTCGCCCGTCTGGGTTCGGATCCGAAGTTTGTCCTTCGGCAAGCTAACCTGCGCTTGCTGTCCGTCGACCATGACGCAGGTTAACCAAGACTCCCGCGCCTCGGCCTGCGGAAGAAGAAGCAACGCGCAAATGAAGGCGGCGGAAAGAGAGAAAAAGGCGTTCATTGAGATCAGAAAAACGACGGGCTGGAGAAAAAGAAGGCGGCGGTGGGTATCAGCGGTTTATCAGGCAGTAGTACAAGTGTAGAAGAAACGGCAGGGCGTGTTCGTCGGTCCTTGGCGCGTTATGACGAAGCTCCTACCAAATCAAATCACTGCCTCAAGGCATTTTCAGCCGAATGGCGCAACCGTTGAGACCGCGCGAGAACGCGGCGGGCCCATCGCAAGCGAGCAGAACCTCTACTTTAAATGCTTCAGGGCCCAGAGGACGACTTTGCTCGATTCAGAGGTCGACACCTTTTCCATAGTGCTGGCGGCGACATTTACAAATTCGGACAGATCCTTGATTTGCTGGTGAAAATTGCGGGCGGTGTCGCTTTTCAGGTCACGGGTTTTCTCCTCGCAAGACTTGAGCACTTCCAGAGCTGGGTCGATTTCACGTCGCTTGCGTTCGCGGGTGATGGTGCAAAACATCTTCCAAACATCCTTCTCGGACTCAAAAAACTCTTTGCGTTCGCCTTTTTTGATGACGCTTTTGATCACCCCCCAACTCGCGAGTTCGCGCAAGTTGCTGTGGGCGTTGCCCCGGCTGATCGAAAGTTCGGCCATGATCTCGTCCGTACTCAAGGCCTCCGGACTCACCATGAGCAAGGCGTGGATCTGCGCCATGGTCCGGTTAATGCCCCACGCACTGCCAATCACACCCCACTGGGTAATGAAGTCATCCTGTGCTTTGGATAGCTCTTCTGCTTCTACTTCGTCTTGTTTTGTCGGGGAACCCATGATTTTTCAGTTGTTTCAGTTGTTTCAGTATTTATTGAAAATTGCAGAACCGCAAGTAAAAATGCGCAGTTCAACAAGTCCGATCTTTTTTTTACCGTCGCTGTAAGGGTTTGTCCGTGGACTCGTCTAGTGGACATATTATCCATTAACAAAAGGATCCCCCAGACCATGAAACGACTCAAACCTGCATCAACCTTACTCCTAATTTTCACCACACTACTACTAGGCGCTTTTGCCGCGCCTGCGCAGTCCACCCTGTTTACGCTTCTGCACACAGTTAATAGTGAGGGCGAATATACGCCGGTCTCGGTAAACGGGACCGCAAGTATCGCCACCAATGGCGCCGATTTCGTCGAACTAGTATCGATCGACATCGACGAACGCGGTGTCGGCTTGTTTCCGACCTACGAATTAGCCGACGTTCCGGGTGATACCCCGTTCCTGTTGCAACTTACGTTCGGCGACCTTGATGGCGCCACGCCCACTCCACTCGATCTCAATACCACCGTGGCCGAATTTCTAGCCCTCGGCGCACCACTTCAACCTTGGCCCCAAATCTCCTATTTGCCGCTCACGATTGAAGTCCCTCTGCCGACCATTGCTGAGATCGCCGTCGCCACGCCCGAACTTTCCACCTTGGTCGCCGCCGTCACCGCCGCGTCCGCCGCTGGGAACATCGATTTCCTCGCCGCCATTTCCGACCCGGACGCCGACCTCACCGTGTTCGCGCCGACCGACGACGCCTTCGCCGCGCTTGGCGACACACTCACCGCCGCGTTGGCCGATCCGGGCGGACTGCTCACCGACGTCCTCGCCTACCACGTGCTCGGAACCTCCGAAGCCGCCGCCGACCTCATTGCCGCCGGCACCGCCACCACCCTACTCGGTTCGGATGTCACTATTACTGTCGACGACAACGGCAACGTGTTCATCAACAACAGCCAGGTCGTCCTCGCTGATGTCCAAGCCGCCAACGGCATCGTGCATGTGATCGACGTGGTTCTCCTGCCGCCCTCCGATCCCGCACCGCTGATGACCATTGCTGAGATCGCCGTCGCCACGCCCGAACTCTCCACCTTGGTCGCCGCCGTCACCGCCGCGTCCGCCGCTGGGAACATCGATTTCCTCGCCGCCATTTCCGACCCGGACGCCGACCTCACCGTGTTCGCGCCGACCGACGACGCCTTCGCCGCGCTTGGCGACACACTCACCGCCGCGTTGGCCGATCCGGGCGGACTGCTCACCGACGTCCTCGCCTACCACGTGCTCGGAACCTCCGAAGCCGCCGCCGACCTCATTGCCGCCGGCACCGCCACCACCCTACTCGGTTCGGATGTCACTATTACTGTCGACGACAACGGCAACGTGTTCATCAACAACAGCCAGGTCGTCCTCGCTGATGTCCAAGCCGCCAACGGCATCGTGCATGTGATCGACGTGGTTCTCCTGCCGCCCTCCGATCCCGCACCGCTGATGACCATTGCTGAGATCGCCGTCGCCACGCCCGAACTCTCCACCTTGGTCGCCGCCGTCACCGCCGCGTCCGCCGCTGGGAACATCGACTTCCTCGCCGCCATTTCCGACCCGGACGCCGACCTCACCGTGTTCGCGCCGACCGATGACGCCTTCGCCGCGCTTGGCGACACGCTCACCGCCGCGTTGGCCGATCCGGGCGGACTGCTCACCGACGTCCTCGCCTACCACGTGCTCGGAACCTCCGAAGCCGCCGCCGACCTCATTGCCGCTGGCACCGCCACCACCCTACTCGGTTCGGATGTCGCCATTACTGTCGACGACAACGGCAACGTGTTCATCAACAACAGCCAAGTCATCATCGCTGATGTCCAAGCCGCCAACGGCATCGTGCATGTGATCGACGTAGTTCTCCTGCCGCCCTCCGATGACACGCCGATTTTTGACTGCGCGAAAATCACGCTGAAGAACAATGTCTTCGGCGGATTCCTCACGCCAAACCGTCGTGGTAATGTGGTCCTTGAGCACAGGGCTACCGATAACAGTGTCTGGAAACTTGAAGACACGGGCATGGGCTCGTTCTACCTGCTCAACGTTCACTACAACTACTACTTGGATGCCGATTCGTCGCGCCGCCGTTACAATGTCGACCTCGGTAACCGTGGATACCACGGGACGGAGTGGAATATTATGCAGCGCGATAACGGCACCTATGTCTTGCAAAACGTGGATTACCATCGGTACCTAGATGGTGACAAATCGAACGTCGACACCTCGAGTTCGGTTCGAGCTGACGATGAATGGGTGATCGAACTCATGCCCTAAGACCTGCGAGAGGAGTGGTTGACAACGGCCACTCCTCTTTTCTTTTCAACTCCCATTTTTTCTTTTCTGGCACCGCAGTAACACCACCCATGAGAGTTCTCCTCCTCGCCTGTTCCGGACTTGCCTGCACGGTCGTCACCATCCTTTGGCTGAACCAAGGCGAACCAACATCCCACTTACTTTACGCGCCGGGGCATGGAGCGGAGAACGAGACCGAGGCGTTCGTCCATCATGTACGCGAGCCGTGGAAGGTCCGCGCCGCGATTCCGAAATCGGAAACGCCCGAACTAGCGGCCCCAACAAACATTCTCACACCGACCAGCCAAGGTCCTCAATCGGCACCAAACTGGCGAACGGAAAATCGCCATGAGAACAGCATGCCATCTTGGCGCGAGGCTTCGTTCTCGCATCATAACAATAAAACCCGCCTTCAGGACAACCGGACCGCGGGAGCACCGCGTCCATCCGAGCAACAACAGACGCGATCAATTCCGTTCACCGTTTCGAGTTCACCCTCGAAAGGTCCGGCGCTCGTAAACCAAGCCTTGCGTCGCCTGGAACGACTGGGGGAGCAATTCGATTTTGACACTGCACAAGAGAACCGCCTGTTCGAACTGCTGGTGCGCGACGGCAACCGCGAACGAGTTCCAGTCTCCATCGACGGGGAGGCCTTTCCGCGGTTCAATCAGCAGATCGTCGACAACGCGCGATCCAGTGACGACCTTGTCCGTTCCGTCCTCCGACCCGAACAACAGGAGGAAGCAGAGGCTGCGTGGTCCGAACGTGATGCTTGGTGGAACGAAACCGTTTCACGAATCATTCAAAGCCGAGCACTTGTCCGCTCCGACGATCCCGAAGGCGGCATCGGTGGTACCGGCAGAAGCGACGAAGTCGAAGGAGGCATTGGCGGTACCGGTCGCCTAGTCACCAGTGATTTCCGCGCCTCCTCTACGTTCACCGAATCCGTGCTGCCCACGTTCCTCGCGATCTACGATCTGGACGGCGACCAACGCTTGTCTGCGGCCGAGATCAGCTGGATGGCGGAACAGCCCCATGGGCTATCGGAAGAAGCGGTGCTGGCGTTCGACGCCAATGCGGATGGTGCGCTTTCCGCCTCCGAGGCCGCAACGTTGCATGCGGCGCATCACGACCATGTACACCTCGTCCGGCAAACCCATTTCCGGGGAGCGGACCAAGACGCCGACGAACATCTTGCCTTTGCCGAGTTCATCGACATTCCTTCGGTCACGAACCTGTATCGCCAAGATCCACTCGCCACCGTCGACGCCTTCGTCGCGCTCCACCACGAGCAGGAAGCGGTCACCATCGACACCTTTGTCGCCGCCATCGATGCCTCGGCGGGCGTTGATGCTGCAACCGAGTCTGCCGTCCAAGAAGATACGGATCTTGGAGGTGCTGAATGAACCTGCCTCGCGAAACCTTTCCCTGCGAAGACCAAATTCGCAGGGTTGCACAGCGGATTTTGCAGCCGCTCGTTCGTCTGCTCATCCGAAAAGGCTACACCGTCCAATGGTTGTCCGAAGAGATTAAACACGCCTATGTCGACGTCGCCGTTCGCGAACTCGCACGCGATCAGGAGAAAGGCATCAGCAACAGCCGGATCAATCTGATGACCGGCATCCAACGGCCCGAGGTCAAACGCATCCGTTCGAACATCGACGGGAAATCCATCACCGTGATCCACCCGATCGCGTTTCTGATCTCTGTGTGGCAAGGTGAAGCTGGAAACAAATCGGGCAGAGTCCAGCCGCTGCCTCGCACCCCATCTGAATCGTCGCAGGGGCGAAGTTTCTTTGAGTTCGCGGACCGGGCCACCAACAAGAACGTGGCCCCGGCAACCTTCCTGCAGGACTGTATTCAGAAGGGCATCGTTCGACACGATCCCGACACGGATCTCGTGCATCTGCTGGAAGAAGCGTTCGTTCCGACCAAGGCCTTCAAAGAACAGCTACACTATCTTGCGGAGAACGAAGGCGACCACCTTGAAGCCGGAGTGGAAAATATCCTCGGCGAGACCCCGAGTTTCTTTGATCGGTCGGTCCTCTACAAAGGATTCAGCGAAGAGGATGCGAAAGCCTTGGATGTGTACTCCCGCGAGATTGCGATGGAAGCCTTGTTAAAGTTCAACAAAGAGGCCCGCAAGCGCGCCAAATCTGGTCGTAAGGGGGGCTTCCGATTTAACCTCGGGATCTTCGCCTTCTTTCGCGACGACAGCTAGCCGCCGCGTTCGAGCCTACCCCGCTGATTCCACAATGCATTCAATTTCGATTTTGGCGCCGAGTGGCAGTTGCGCCACGGCCACGGTTGAACGTGCGGGTTTGTGATCACCGAACGCGTCGGCGTACATTCCGTTGACGGTGCCGAAGTCGCCCATGTCGGTCAGAAAGATGGTGGTCTTGACCACGTCCGACAACTCGCGCTCGAGCCCTTTGAGCAGGCCGCGGATGTTGGCGAACACTTGTTCAGTCTGCGTCGCGATATCGTCGCCAGCCATTTTCCCGGTCGCCGGATCGAGCGGGATCTGACCCGAACAGAAAAGAAGGTTACAAGATTCGACGGCGTGGGAATAGGGACCGACTGCGGCAGGGGCAAATTCAGAGGTACGGATTTTCATGGTTCGGGTGTAGCGTAAGCGTGCTGAGCTTTCGAAAGAAAAGAGTTGATATTTGTCGAAATCGAACGACAAGTACCGTCCTCCTTTTACGGTCGGAGCGTGGCTCAGCCTGGTAGAGCACCACAATGGGGTTGTGGGGGTCGCTGGTTCGAATCCAGTCGCTCCGACCATTTTTTTTACCCAAGACCCATAGGGTTGTGAGGGTCGCTGGCCGAGAGGTCGGTCCCATCGCCTCCAGTCGCTCCGACCATTTTTTTTACCCAAGACCCATAGGGTTGTGAGGGTCGCTGGCCGAGAGGTCGGTCCCATCGCCTCCAGTCGCTCCGACCATTTTTTTTTACCCAAGACAACTAGGGTTGTGAGGGTCGCTGGCCGAGAGGTCGGTCCCATCGCCTCCAGTCGCTCCGACCATTTTTTTACCCAAGACCCATAGGGTTGTGAGGGTCGCTGGCCGAGAGGTCGGTCCCATCGCCTCCAGTCGCTCCGACCATTCTTTTTACCCAAGACCCATAGGGTTGTGAGGGTCGCTGGCCGATATGTCCGTCCCATCGCCTCCAGTCGCTCCGACCATTCTTTTACCCAAGACCGATCAGCCTTGCCGGGTTCGGTCGGCAAAGGCGCTTGTTGTGAAGGTTTGGCGGCGAGGTAGGGGCCGAGTTCCGAGGGCGGATTCATGAGGGGAGTTTCCGGGTTCTTGGGCCGGAGTTCAAGCGGGTTTTCTTGGTCGGAGTCCGCAGGGCGGGAACGAGTTCGGAGTGGGTCGGCAACAAGTTTTTCTTCGGGTCCGGATATCACCACAAACTAGATGATATCCAACTCGGGGAATAATCTCTAACCGTATATCACTCGAAAAAGGAAGAACTTCGGCGAGGTCAGGTGGGTCGGCATGGCGAGGCACCGTTCATTTCCTCCGCCTCTTCACTGGGTCTGAACTGAGTCTGTCCCGAGTCTGCCTCAAATTTCATCCTGTTTCCCCCGTTTATTTCAGCGCTGGTGCGCTCCGTACCTCCGTGCTCTCCGTGGTCCGACCCGCGTAGCGAAGCGTCAGTTTTACCACGGCGCACCGGAGGCACGGAGGGATCTTGAAACGGACATTCATCAACGCCAGCCCCGAACGAGAACATACAAAAAAACTAGCCAACGATAGTTGAAATTTCGAAGGTCCGAACCCTCTACGACGAACCACGGAGTGGTGGCAAGAAAGTAGCAACTGTGTTTCGAATTTAATTTCTGAGGTTCAAATTACTCCTCCGAAGTGTGGTTCTTTGCGGGTAGGCATTTTCCGCATTGGGCCAAAAAAGACGCCGGAGATGCGAACGGTCTCATCTCC